>OLFY01002227.1_pt1 | contig 20164 bp, 24 predicted proteins | sample 1605611 | NCBI WGS metagenome assembly OLFY01 (sample SAMEA3888923, study PRJEB22519) | human gut metagenome | biome: human gut; feature: human-associated habitat; material: faeces | place: Denmark | collected 2011
GCGTTCCGATGAACTGCACAAATATCAATTACATGAGTATAGTAGCACAATATATTGAGATTGTCAATTGCAATAACACCGTATATAGATTCTGCGATGGACGAAGAATATTCTCTACTTATAAAAATAGGGAGATGATACAATTTTTCTGCACAGAATTGATTTTGCAGAAATATATGGTGCTTGACAGCATAGCATATAAATAGTACAATGTACTATAAGAAAGTGAGGCGATCAAAATGGCATTTTCCATCAGACTGACGGACGAGGAAAAACAGTTGGCCGACAGCTACGCAAAGCTCCACGCAATGTCCGTGGGCGAAGCATTCAAGCAGGCGTTGTTTGAAAAAATTGAAGATGAATACGATGTTACTGTCGCGGATGAAGCCTATCAGGACTACCTGAAAAGCGGGAAGAAAAGCCGCCCTGTCGGAGATCTTTGGAAGGATCTTGGTATATGAAATATACGGTTGAGACAACGGAGCGCTTTGAAAAAGAGTTCAAGCGATTGGACCGATATACGCAGCGGATGCTTAAATCCTGGATCGAGAAGAATCTGGTCGGCTGTGAGAATCCGCGCGCAAAAGGAAAAGGACTGTCCGCAAACCGCAGCGGCCAGTGGCGCTATCGGATCGGAGATTACCGCCTGATCTGCCTGATCCAAGACAATGAGCTGGTGATCCTCGCCCTGACAGTCGGGCATCGAAGCGACGTATATAAAAACTGACGGGAAGCGCAGACACGCGCTTCCCGTTAATATGTTTGTTGGGCAGCCGCAGTATTTTCAACAGGCTGCCTCGTAAATCAGAATTCCGTTATGGAATACTTCGTTTTCTACGGTGAACTGATTCTTGCGCTCGTCAAAGCAACTCTTTGTGCCGACCAGAATATCCACGGGGCGCTGCTTCACACCGCGAATCGCTTTGTATGCAGAAGCGGCTACGGCGTGAAGATCTTTCTCGCCGTTGTCTACAATAATATAAAAGTCAAGGTCGCTCTCCACATGAGCGGTACCTCTTGCAAAAGAACCGAACAAATAAATACAAATAGGATTGACCTGTTCAATGAGCTTTTGTTTTATGATTTCAATTTCGTCCATAAATGCGCCCCTTTCGCTCATAATACTATAGCAAGCTGCAAAACAATAATCAATGACGAATAGAAAAGAGGGAACTTTTGAAAAAGATGATATTTATATGGGCGCTGTTGCTTCCTTTTGCAGAAATGGTGTGTTATAATATAAAAAACGAAAGATGATGCTGTGTTTTTTGCACCTTATATTGTGCGTTGTTCTGATAGTTCGTCTGTTCAGGTCAAGATTGATACAGCCTTAGCAGCAGACATTTCCGCAACACACAATGCCCCACTTTGGCAAACAAATCTTGCTAATGTTTGTCAAGAACTTTTTTCTGGAAGTTGCACAGAAAAAAAGGCGTACTAAATGAACCCACCAGATTGCGGGCTTTGAAACAATGATGTAGAATCAAATCGGTTTACTTGTAGAGCTCCATTGCTCTGGCGTAGTAGATCCGGAGGAACTTGTTCACGCCAGCCATCTTGGCTACGTTGAAAGGCTTCCCTTCCTGCTCTTTTTTGAGCATAAAAAGGTACACGGGGTCATCTTGAGGTTTTGTCAGTTTAAGGGCCTGCATTACCTCGTAACAAGCCTTCCGGAGGGCAGAGCTGCCACGTTTTGAAATGTGGCGGTTTCTGCTCTCGAATTGTCCGGATTGATATGGAGGGGCATCGTTGCCGGCATAGGAGTTCAATGCCTTGCCGCTGTGAAAGCGACGGATGTCGCCGATCTCAGCGAGAATAATTGGCCCGAGACGGTCACCGACGCCGCGCATTGCTCGGAGTACCTTGTATTCCGGAATTGTCTCGGCGATGTTTCTCATCTGAGAAATGATTTCGTCGGCAGCATTTTGTGTTGCGGAAAGCAGGTCAACGCATTGATTTTGTGAGAGCCAAATGTAAGGGTCTTCGCCGCGGGTGGTAATGCTGTCAACAGCGAGTTCGTAGATACTAAGTCCCTTGCTGGATGCACTGCGTTCTGAAGCCTTTTTCGCCAAGACGTCATAGGATGCCAGGAAGCGCGCCTTTCCAATTCTTTGAATCTCATCAAAGGACTTGAATCGTTTGATAAAGAGCAGCAGAGCGCATTTTTCAGGGTTTCTGCTGTTCAGTGGCAGTATTCTTGTGATCCCAGGCATCGTCTGATCCAGCAGAGCTATGAGCTGAACTTTCAGTTTCGCGACATAAGTGATACGCTGGCTGTACTGACGGGAAAGAAATTTCAAGTCCTCATACTTTTGCTCCATTGAGCTATACGGTACGAGTTTATAAGATTTTTCAAGTGCATAGGCTGCTATCCGAAGCGCGTCCTTCTTGTCCGTCTTCGCCTTATGAATCTCGACATCCCCGTATTTTTTCATCTGGTATGGATTGACAATGCAAACGGGAAACCCTTCGTCTTGAAGCTTCTTGAGCACCGGATAATGGTAGTGGCCAGTGTACTCCATGAGGATGGTCGTGGGTTCTCCAAGTCCCTTCAGATAGGTCACGAAAGCTTCCATCTCCGGCTGCGTATGAGCCATTGTGAATGGACTTGCCAGAACTGTACCGTCTGAATCAATTACCGCAACGGTGCTTTTGGCTTTGGATATGTCGATTCCAACTGCGATCATGAAACTCCTCCTTCGTAAATTGAGATACGATTGGTTCCAGCACTTCAAGATTCAATCAGATTAGTCCGTGAAACGGGAGCAGTGATTTGTCCCAACTTGCTGAATCGAATGCAGAATGATGAAGGCTGGCTGACACATTTGTTTGCGGGCGTGGAGTCCCAATCGGAAATTCCGTCAGCCAATCACCTTCATCTTAAAGGAAAAGCGAAGGCTGTAACACCCTCGCTTATATATTACTAATTGGGATTCGCCTCTTTTATCAGACCCCTCTGTACAAAAATATGCAATGAAGACAGAAGATGGCGAGTTGGTCGCTTTAGCAGCATATCAGATCTCCGGTCGTAAAGCATACGTTTACATTCTTTACGCAGAGAGCGCACCAGCAAGCAACCCCGTTCTTACCAAGAAAGCGGAACGGAAGTATTGCGGAATCGGTGCAGCTTTGATCGCGTTTGGCATTAAATTCTCCATTGACAACGGATGCCGCGGAGATGTGGTATTTGACGCAAAAACAGATGAGTTGGCCAAGCACTATGCGGAAGATTTCGGTGCCAAACGGATCCCCAGCGCAGCGAGCGGAGGACCGAAACGTTTTATGCTTGCAGACGAGGATGCTTGGTTGCTGTTCTCAAAGTACTTAGTAGAGGAGGAGCAGGAACATGGATAAAAAGAACAATGCACAATATGTGATCGACGAATTAGCATCGCAGGCGGGCGGCTACTTTTCAATGCCCACACAAGAAGACATTGCGTACACAGACTTGCTTTTCGATGTTTGCCGGCAATTTGGTATCCGATACTATTCGGCTTCTGCCAAGGAAAAGGCTTTCGTCGAAGAAGTAACAAGGGTGACATGGGCGAAGCAGCAGGAAACCGCGACGGGAATCAAACAAAATATTCGCCCCGCGTTCTCGGCGTAACATCCAAGGGTTGCTGCAGAATCTAAAATATCAGAACAAAGAAACGGGAAGATCCGAAATGCTTTCGGGTCTTCCCGTTTTATGATTATGGGATGACATATATGGGAAGCTGATACCGAGACACTGGAAAACAGAAAAGTGAGGCCCCGGCTTCGGAGCCTCACAGACGCTTTCTTTCGGGATATCCCTATTCAGCCTGCGGCAGCGCTTGCCCAAGCAGCACTCCACACCCGACCGAAGCTGAACCGGCCGAATGCTTCTACATGACGATAAACAGTCAAGCTGTTATCTGCATTTTAATTATAAGGTTTTTGTTGACTTTTTTCAACTGGTTTTTCGGACGCATCAGGGACGATACATATAGAATCTATTTCAATTTTTTCGACTGTCAACGCATAGTGCTGCGGCAGATGCGCTTTTTTGACCTCGCTGACGACCGTACCGGTCGGCAAATAAACCCGATAGGTTTGCCCCACAGATAGCCGCTTGTTCTTTTCAACACAGAAGACAATATGATTACCGTCCGCTCTTTGCAGTGTAACCCTGCGCTGGTGCTGAAATGGAATGCTGGAGACTGCAAGGCAGACACCGTCTTCTGCACGGTAGCGCTCATTTGCAAGCAGTACATAAAGCTCTGCGCAGCGGATGCCGCAGAAAAGCAGCAGCAATGCGCTGAGGATCAGAAACGTCCGGTCGCCGGAGAAGGCGGAAATGATGGCTGTGGCCAGAAACGGCAGGCAGAGCAGCAGCGAAAGCAGCCACTTCTGCAGAAGTGGTGTGGGCCACGCAAGGATCTTTTTCATATTCAGCACCGCTCAAAGACGATCTGCTTGTGCAGATACAGGTTTGCGATTGCCGCCGAAACAGGGCGCGCCTGCCGGGACGCGGCCATCAGGATGGGTAGATTCTCACTGGTGGTCAATTCATCGTCATACAGGCAGTCCATGAGCTGTGCGTCGGAACGAAGCGTCCGCACGCCACGCTCCGCGCATTTGATCAATTCCGCACTGCTGAGAAGCGCCTGATTCGCCAGCCGCACGATCTGCCGTTCCTCTGCGCTATGCTTCGGACGGGAAAACAGGCGAATTGCTTTAGAGAAGGGCGCACCGTCCCAAAGCCAGAGCTTTAGGAATGCGCCGAGGCGCAGAAACGGGTTTGCAGATACCGGCGCGATGTACAGGCAGGAAAGCAGATCATAGAGCGATTCATACTCGCTGCCGCCGCGCCCCTCCGCGACCAGCCCGCGGGTGACAAGCCTGTCAATACAGTCATCTAGTGTCCGGCGGGACGTAAACGACAGCCCTCGCGTCAGCTTCAGATAGGCTTCCGCGATCTGGCTGCGTGACAGGATCCGCCATGCGAGACTGCTCCAGACGGTCATTTCCTGTACGTCGAGCATATATTCTTTCTGCCCCACAATGACAACGGGATATTTCTTGCCAGCCAGAGTGCGATGGCATTTGAAATGCCCAACGGCTGCGTATTTCGTGTATTCCATAACAGTACCTCCAATGTGCTTTTATTTTTCTTTTACGGGTGTGCCAGAAGAATTTCAACAAGCGATGTCGAAAGCGTCCAGAAAATCCGGATCGCTGCGGAGCCTCTTTGCTGCGCGGGAGATCCATGCACCGACATTGTTGGAGCTGGTGTGATAGAGCGCCGCAATATCCTTGCAGTCAAAGCCCTTCGCTTTCAGAATCAGCGCGTCAACGCCGAGCTTTGCAACACCCCGATAATGTTTCTTGCAGGAGGCAAGCACTGCGCTGGTGTCCACACCGGAAAAATGCGCATGGTCTGTACATATGGGCATGGGGATGGTTGCGTCCGGGTCGTCCAAGGACTGCTCGGAAATATACTTCCGCCAGTTTGTCTGCTTGCGGCAGCAGTCGATCAGATGGTTGCGGATGACCGTGATGGCGTAGGTCTTGAACGAAGTGCCGCCATGATAGCTTGCCGCCGCGTGGCACAGCGCGACGCAGCCCTCCTGAAAGAGATCGTCATATTCCATATGGCAGTTGCTTTTGGGGACAAGCCTTGCAATCGTCCAGTGGACAAATTCCAAGCTGTTTTCTACGAGCAGTTGCTGTTCAGCGGTCAACACGATGCTGCTTCGATCCATTTTGTTTCACCTTCCTTTGTGCGTTCAAAAAATCCTTGCAAAGCAATATAACTTGGTCACAGCGATACTCCGAGAAGTTGGCAATATGTGTGTCCGCTTCCGGGATGCCGAGCCGGACGCACAGCCATGCGTAAGCATCCTGTTTGCGCATGAAACCTTTCTCCCAAAGCTGGTTGAATGTCCGATGTGCCTGCATCCGCTTCTGCCGGAGCTCTTTGTTGGCAAGAGTCCCCATTGGAAGTCCGGTCGCCTTGTGCGCCTGTACATAAGCGTCGCAGGCGGGATACCGGGAGCAGACGTACAGTTTCGCTGCACGGTCTTTTGTGTGGATGCCGTAGATGCTGCTGGCCGGGCGAAGCTGTGCCGGCGCGTGGCAGTATGGACAGGTAATGTGGGCTTTTTTCAAATGGAAATCCTCCTATGTATTACTCAGAAGGAAGAAGGGAGAGTATCTGTAAACAGCAGTCTGCATCGTCTGACAAGCACCAGTTGAGGTACAGCGCATAAATATCCTCAAAGGCGCTGCGGGAAAGCTGCCCGCGGCATTCGCTTGGGTCGATCCGCTGTGCGGTGAGACGTTCATATTCGGCAGCGGGGATCAAAACAGGCTTGCCGTCGGCATCTGCGCTCATCAGGTAACCGGAACACGGCGAATGACATTTGCAGACGCCGCAGGAGATGAAGCAGGCATTTCGCCAGTTCCCGCGGCAGGCGGTCAAAAATTCTGCAAGCTGCTGGATGGTTGTCCTCATAGGTTTGTCCTCCAAATCCTCCTATAACAATACGCACCGCAAAACGGCAAAACGGTCACTTGAACCTGTGAATTTTCTGTAAATTATGAAAATGCACCCGGTCAGCAGTGCTGATCGGGTGCAAATTTCAGCCAATGATCCAGAACGGCCCGCCGGAACCGGCGGCTTTGCTGGCTTCATTCAGAATGATGGACAGCTCCCAGCTCTGTTCGCTGCGTGTCCGGCTGGCAGGATCGGCAACGAGGATCTTTTCATCCTTGACGCCGCGCAGCACAATAAAATGTCCGGACGAGGTAAAATGCCCGGCGGACATGATAGCGACGACCAGCTTGCCGCTGGAAAGCGCGTCCGTGATCCGCTGCGGCTCTGATGCGGTGCAGCCGGAGACCGGCAGACCCCACGCTTCGGCGGCTGCCGGGATAAGCGCGTGATACGAACCGCTTCCGCTGCACCAGTAGCCGTGCTCATACGACCACTTTGCCATCTCCACGGGATCGACCAGATCATCCGTGAGGGAAGACACTACCATTGCCATGCAGGTCGGGCCGCAGCCGTAGCCGCCGATATCGTCGGTGCCATAGGGCTTGTTCGCATAGCGTTCATCGAGCTGATTATAATAGACGACCTCTGTGCTGCCATCTGTGTAGCGGATGTCTCCAAGCGCAGGGATCGTGAAGCTGCTCTCAGACGAGGAGAGATTCTGAAACAGACCGTCGCCCAGAAACAGGCTGAGATTCTCGGCAAAGTTCTGCGCAAGCGTCTTCTGATCGGCGGTCAGATGAAAAATGGAGTCGGCAAAATACGCTTCGCCGCGATAGGTCAGTGTGTAAACCCGCACTGTCACCTTACGAAGCTCTGTGACTTCTTCGCCATCTTCATTGAGAACGATTTCTTCTACCTCACGCATTTCGTCCTCATAAGTATAGTCGTACAGTTCACCAATACCAGAGCGCAGAAGCTGCTTCATATCCTCCAGAGAAATGGCGGCAACATCCGTATCACGGTACGCACAGTATTGCGAGATGAACAGATTGACGTTGTTGATGCGCTCGTTCTCATACGGGTTGACGATCTCATACTGGTCGGCGCTGGATGCGGCGAAATCGTCTGCGATCCGCTGCTCGGCATCGGCAATGCCGCTGCCGAGCAAGTCGCTGACCGCAAATGCGATCTCGTTCATGTTCTCGGTGATCGCTGCCTGGTCGTTCAGGATGGTGGTATCGCCGGAGTTCTGCGCCGTGCCGCCGAAGATCAGCGTTGGAAGCATCACGAGGAACAGCAGCGGGATCGCAAGGATGGCGAGCAGCGCAAGGAGGATCTTCTTCCCATGCTTGGCTGCCGCGATTGCAACGCTGGCAGCCGCGCCGTAGGGACCGCCGAGAGCGGCCCCATTTGCAGCTGCGGCCGTGATCTTGCCTGCTTTTGCGGCGCCTTCCACGACCTTTGCGGCAGTGCTGCCGACCTGAACGGCTTCATCCAAACCGGTCTGCCGGTTTTCATTTACGCCCATTCGAGTACAAAGACGACCGACATGATCTCCTGACCGGTCACAGGCTGCGATACAGCAGATACGACAGCGTCATAGTTGATGGAGAGCGCGTCTGCTTCTTTGACCGTCCACGGCGCAGCCAGCGTGAAGACCTCAGAATCGCCGGTCTTGCTGGTTTCGGAAGAATTGATCTTGAAGCCGACCTGCTTGGCGTCCACCTTGGCCTTTGCCATATTGGTCGAATACGGCACGAACTCCCAGCCATTTTTGCTGGTAACGCTGACGGAAGAAACTTTCACATCACCGGTGGAATTGTTGACGATGGAAGCAGCGGCGACATAGACCTTGCCGGTTTCATCCACAACGAGCGGCAAGGTGGCCGGAACTGTCACCGAAAACAGCTCTGTAACTTCCCAGTGCGCATAGTACGTTGTTGCGGCGGTTTCCTTGAAAACAGTGTTTGCCGTAACTTCTGTACCGCCGTCTTTCTCCGTAAACCAGCCTAAAAATTCTGCATTTTTGCGAGTTGGCTCGGTCGGCAGTAACAGCTTTTCCCCGTAAGTCTGCTCGGTCGTTTCACTCTGACCGATGCCAAGATCCCATATCACGACGTATTTGTTTGCTTCAAACTGCGCGTAAAATGTTGTGCTGGCCGTGATCGAAGTGACGGTGTTGTAGAGCTTGCCGCCTGTTTTGGCCGTGTACCAGCCCTTAAAGCTGTTCCCCTTTTTGACAGGGAGCGATGCGGGGATCGTCGGCTTGTTGTTCGGCTGGACAGTTTCATTGTACGTTGCTTTACCGTCGATCAAACCGCCGTTGCTGCCTGCATCCCATGTAACAGTCAAGGAGACGGTCGCGCCGCAATCGTCGCATTTGCCGTCGCCGTCAGTATCCACATGGTCGGCATACTCATAACCGGAGTCTCCGCAGGCCGAGCACGTCTTGGTACGCTTATGTCGCACCTCATTGTCCGATACCCATGAACCGTAGCTATACGAATGGTCAGCATAGTCGTAGGTAGACGCGCCGCAGCCGGAGCAGGTTTTCGAGCGCCTATGCTGCGTATCACTGTATTTGCTCCACGCGCCAGTGGAATAGTTATGACTGCTATACTCCGTTGTGGAGTACCCGCAGGTGCGGCAGGTGGCAGAGCGGCTATGCTGACTGGAGGAAGAATTGCTCCACGCTCCATAACTCATGCTGTGGCTGGCATAATCATAATCCGTTGCACCACAGTTACGGCAAGAACCGGTGCGCCGGTGCTGACTGGACGAATACTGCTCCCAGCTTCCATAACTGTAACTATGGCCGCTGGAATAGATCGTCTCACTCTTGGTCTGACCGCAGGCGCACGAATAGCTTCTGTAACCATTGCTGGTGCAGGTAGCCGCCTGCTGACTTTGCAGCACCCACGTATGGCTGCCGCAGTCCGGGCAGGTGCCGGAACCGTAAGCGCCAGCGCCGTGGCTCTTGTAGGTGTATGTTCCAAGATACTGAACGTAGTGGCAGGAATTACATTCGTTGTAATTTGCGTGGCCGCGTGACGAATGTGCGACTTCAACGTACACGCCTTGGAATGAATATTTCCCACAGCTTGGGCAGTTACCGATAATCGAGCCGGTGGAGGTCAAAGAAACATCTGATGCGCTCATAGTTCCGCCGGAATTGGAACCATAAAGGTCATAAAAGTAACGCTCATTTCGGTTGGAACTGCTCCAATCGTAATCATGGAACGGCACGGACGATTTGGGGTAGCCGATCAGGTAGCCGATATAAAGGGTATCCCCACTGTCCGTCTCGCGCCAGAACGCATCTTCGCCAATGGATTCCAGAATGTCCTCGCCATAATAAATCGTGAGCGTAGACAGCTTCGGGCAGTTGTAGAACGCATGGCGGCCAATGACCGGTGTGGTGCCGGGGATCTCAGCCGTAGTCAAATTGATGCAATCCTCAAACCAGTACGCAAGATCGGAAATTTTGAGGTTTTCCATGTCATCAAACCAGACCTGCGTGATCTGGTCACGATAGGCGGCCCACGGCTGATCGTCTTTGCTTTCAAAGGCTTTACAATTACCGGAACCGGAGATCGTCAGCCAGTTGTGCTCGTTCAACTCCCATTTGATCTTACTGCCGGGAATTGTGCCGGAGGTGACTGCTTCGACAGAAGCAGCCGCTTCTTCATCGGGTGCGCTGTCATAGACCGTATGTACGTCCGCTTCTGCCGCGAATGCGGCCACGGACAACGAGAAGATCATACAGAGAGTCAGAAGCAGGGCAGTCAGTTTTCTAGTCTTCATGCGTTATCCCTCCTCTGCGGCGGCAATCGTAAAAATAACGGTTGCCACATTGACGTTGGTTACGGTCTCGCTGGCAGATACCTTCGCGCGGTAGCGGATTGCAAGCGACTTTTCAGCACCAATCACCGGAAACGCGCCGTCAACGAGCGTCAGAGCGCCCGCGCCCTTCGTGTTGCAGCCATTGATGGATAGTGCAATGCTGTTCTTCGCCGCCGCAAAATCGTCAAAATTGCCGATTTCAAATGTGCCGGGTTGAACGTCCACTTTCGTTACCTTAATACTTCCGGTTTTTCCCTGATTCACAATGGCCGCGTTGTTTGCTGTGACTACATAGCCGTCTACCAGTGATACGGGTAGGCAAGCAGGAACCGTGCACGAAATCGGAGAAACTGTATTGATCACGGTAAGCGTCACCGGCACGCGCGCCTCAGTGGTTTCGGCTGCCGATGCCGGGATGGGAAACGCAAAAATGAGTGCCAGCGCCAGAAGCAGTGCAAGAGATTTTTTCATATCACTGCACCTCCTTGGGCCACAAATACGCTGCGTGCAAAACGAGTTCGGTCTGCATGGAGCCGATCTGCTTACCATCGCGGAACGCCGTGACTGTTACGGTGCAATCTACATTACCGAACTCTGCCGTTTCAAGCAGCGTAATCGTCGAGATGGATTTTCCTGCGGCAAGCTCGAAAGCATCTGCAACGAAGGAATCATCCTTGTTGCGGCGAATCTCGATTTTATAAGTGTCCGATTTGCTATTGTTCACAAACTCGGCTTTCACGTCGGTCGCTCCGACAAGTGCGTAAAGATGAGCAGGAGCAGTAATATCAATCTGATTGTCCGCGACAATGGCATTGAGCTGCTTTTGGGCTTCTCTAAGGCCGCTGACGTCATAAAAAATGACTTCCGTTTCCTTGTGCTGTTTTGCGCGCTCGGTAATGCGAACCTTGATGGTGTCAATAACAGCCAGCGTACTGTCCCGGTCATAAATGACTTTCACAGCATCATCCACACGCGCAACCACAACGGCGGGCATTTGCGACCCATTGTTGCAGTACACGGCTTTTGTACCGCCGCCCCAAACGAGCAGACGCCCGGTAACTTGAACATTGTCCAGCACAATTTTTCCATCTGCCGCGCCGCAGCCGATGATGAGGTCGCCGTCTACGGTCAGATTTTTCAACTCCACATCATCGGTGCGGATGAGAACGCTTCCTTTGATGTCCTTGTCGTAGCTGCCCTTTACCGTGATATAGCTGCCAATGATATTCGCAAAAATCTGCGCAAATTCTGCGCGGGTGATGTTGTTCAGCGGAGCAAGGACTTTGCCGCGACCGTGGATATAGTCAGCGCCGACCATTGCCCGGACGTAGGGCAGCGCCCAGTTGGAAATCTCGCTGCGGTCAGAGAAGGCGGACAGATCTGTTTTGGAATACGAATCGTAGTCCAGTTCCAACGCACGGGCAACGACCGTCATAGCCTCCTGACGCGAGATCGGCGCGTCCGGGGCCATTGTTGAGCTGCTGCGCCCGTTATACGTTCCCATCTGCACGGCCATTGCAACGTCTTTGTAATACCACTTGGATTTTGCAACGTCCTTGTACTGGCTGATGTCTGCCGCCTTATAGCACCCGAACGAGCGGTTGATGATCGCGGCCATTTCCGCGCGGGTCATATCGCCATTGGGGTCGATGACGGTTGCGCTCTTGCCGTAAAGCAGCCCGTTATCCACGGCAGCGCTGACCGCTTCGGCGTACCATGCGGTACGGTCAAAATCGCGGAAATCCGTGGCCTTGCGGGTGGTTGTGCTTGCCGCCGACGCGGAAATTGCCAGCGACAAGCAGGATATCGCCGCAAGGAATAATGCGAGGATTCGTTTGTGTTTCATCATCATGAAGTCCTCCTTGTAAGACAAGGGGAAGGCTGTGCCTTCCCCTTTGAATGAATGGATGGTGCTTATCGATACTCGACGGTATCCCACGCGATAATGAAGAGTACGCTGGCGATTGCAGTGTTCGTGATAGCTTCAGAAACCGGGGTCACGATGGCGTCATAGGTGATGGTAGCCGTGTTAGCAGAAGGGTCACCCACGCCGGACATGAAGCAGCCTTCAACAGCAGCGCCCAGAAGGGTCTGCTTGCTGGCGTTCTTGTTGTCAGTCAGCTTCTTTTCACCGTTGCCGAGCGCAATCTGGAAACCGAACTTGTTGCTGTCAACCTTTTCCTTGGCAAGCGTAGCCTTGTCACCAAACGCCGTCAGATTCCAACCCTGTGCAGCTTCGATGGAAACGCTGTTGACCTTGACAGCACCATAGCTGTTGTTGATGATCTTCGCGTCGGTTGCGGTGCTGACGGTACCGTCAGTGCCAACGGCAACCGGGAGCACGGTGGGCACGGTCACGGACATCTTAGTAGCGGCCGGATCGCCGCCAATGCTGCCGTCAGCGGTAGACGAGAGCGTGACGCTGGATGTGCCAGTGCCGCCGGATTCACCGACCATATTATCGGCAGGCAGCTCCGATGCGGATGCGGAAATGGCGAGGGACGCGAGCATGCAGATGGCGAGAACGAGGGATACGATTTTCTTGGTGTTCTTCATTGTAATTACTCCTTTATAAATTGAAATTAGTGTTGAATTGTGATTGTGATGATGGCCCCGGCCGTGCCGATGATCGCACCAGATTCCGGGTCCAAGTTATGAAAATATGCGGTACACTCATATGTACCAGCAGGCAGGTCAACGTCCAACCGCGCACGTTCGATTTTGCTGCCGACGGCGATAGCGCCGGATTCGTAAATCTGTTCGCCCGTGTCATTGCGAACAATCTGGACTTTCTGCGGATAGTTATTGATGCTTTCATTTACGAGCATCAAGTTTCCCTCCGATGCCCCATCTTCAAAGATGGGAGCAGTGTTGGCAGAAATGTTGATCATGCCCTCCGCAACCTTGTTGTTCAGCGCCGCTTCGATCTCCTCCGGCGTCATTTGATCCCAGCCGCCCTCAACAGCGGACGAATCATAAACGATCCCGGATTTGCTGTCTGCAAGCGCCGCATCCGAGGGCTTATGCAGCAGCCTGACCGCGAGGAAAATGCCCGCGCCGACCAGCAGGATAAGGAAAATGATCGCGTAGACGGTAATGTCCTTAGAGCGTGTTTCACGAGGGGCGTCAACGTATTCTTCTTTGGCTTTCATAGAGAAAACTCCTTTTGTAGTTTAGTACCGTCAGGGAGGCACCCTCAGACGGCGCAGCAGCGGTTCCAGTGCGGACGCTGCAAGGAATGTGAAATTGGTCATACGCAGAACGCTGCCAAATTACAGGTTCCGCTTGATGATCCGCGTGATAATGCCGACGGCAATGCCGTGTTCTTCATCCAGCCGCGTGACCGCAAAGCTGACATCATCCTTTTTGCCGGGCATCCTGGAATCATAGCAGGTGTGTGCAATGGCGTTGACCCCGTTGTTCAGACGGATATACACCACGCCGCCGCGAAGATCGGTGACCTTTCCGGCGTACTTGCTCTGCACCTGACACTTTTTGAGATTGTCCACGCTGGTTTCAGAGAACGTGCTGCGGATATCTGCCCGGATGGAAAGATGCTCGGCATCCTCGCCGCTGATCTCCTGCACACGAACCAGAACACGGTCACCGACGCTGTAAAGGTCGCGGACATCGGATACCCACTGCCAGGACAGGTCACGGGCAAAGATGGCGCATTCAATGCCAAAGGCTTCGACGCGCAGCACCTTCTCCGCAACGGCGATCACGCGCGCTTCGACCAGACGGCCGGGATAGATGTAGGGATTCCCGGATGCGTCCTTGCCAAGATAGAACGTCTGTCGTTTCCGGAGCATGGCTTCCCGGCGGCTGGCAACGGCGCTGTGCGTGGTCGAGTCAATGCCCTTGACAATGAAATCGATCTCCGCACCGAGCATCGTGCCAAGAATGCGGTTCAGCCGGTTCATATAGTCGGCATACGCTCTACCAGACGGCATCCGTTCCTCCAGCACAAGCATTTCGCGGATTGGAATAGCGATACGGAAGCCGTGGAAGCTGACCGTCGCCAGCGTTTTGCCGCCTGCTGTCTGCTCAATGCCATCTAACGTGCCGGTCAAGATCCGCCGCGTCCGATAGGCGTTGCGGATCTCATGCCAGAGTTCGTCGGTGGCTTCGGCTTCGCTCTTAATGCGCGTTCTGGCGGTGATCGTCAGAACCGCGTCATTGCGCGGCATCGGCGGAGAATCGGAGCGCGGAGGTTCAGGTGGCAGTTCCTCTGAGGGGATAGTCAGTGCTGGTTCTTCCTCTGCGAGTATTGGCTCCGCTTCGTCAGATGAAGCTGGCTGTGGTTCTTCCTGCATGGGAGCTTCGTTCAGCGCCTGAAGAAATTCTGTGTATTCTTCCGACGGCGCATCTTCATCCGGTACGCCCTCATCGGGCGGACTTTCTGTGGGGATGGGCTCCTCCTGCGGCTCAGTGGGAAGCAGGTCGTCCTGTTCGCCGCTGTCCGGGGCAGGCAATTCCTTTTTTCTGGGCATGGGTCATTCCTCCTTTTTTGCTGTTTTGGGTTTGGATAAAATGGATTCCTTGCTGGTGGTTATGATCTTCTGCTTTTTTGCAGGAGCATCCTTTTGGGGCGCTGGGGCTGTGCGTGGAGCAGGGGCGGCAGGTGTCGGCGGTGCTTCGCTTCTCCAGTGCGGAATATGTGCCGCCGCTTTGTCCGGGCGCAGCTTCTTTGCTTCATAGTGCTTGGAATAGTCAAATTTATCGACCTCCAGAATGTTGCGCCCGCGGATAATGACGAGCGCTTTATCCACGTCCAGTCGTAAAACCTCGTCCATCGTGAGCAGCCGCCTGCGGCCGACACCGCTCGTTTCGCGGTATTCCGGGGTATAGTTGGAAATACGCCATGTGCCGAGCTGCTTGGCCTGACTGGTCACAGCGACGCTTGCTTCGCCGGAGCGTGAGGAAATGAACTCCGCCGTCAGCGCGTCTGTACAGCCAAGGAACAGCTGCACGTCGCAGTTTCCGAGAATTTCCTGCCATTGGTTGTTGGGATAGCGATTTTGCAGACCGGCGAGATTCTGAAACACGCAGGACATACTGATGTTCCGGGAACGGATCACGGAGATTTTTCGGCTGAGATCGGGGATAACGCCGCAGGCGCAAAGCTCCTCGCCGAGCACATGAACAGGAACCGGCAGACAGCCGCCTGGACAGTTCTGGTCGGCGTAGCGGACGAGTTTGATAAAAATGAACGACAGAAACAGCGAGGACAGGAAATCAAAGGTACTGTCCTGATCGCTCGTGATGCAGTAATAAGCGCACGGCTGCTTGCCCGGTAGTTCCAGATCGATCTCATCATGGCTGGTGATGGCGCGAATGTCCGCATTCTGGAATACCTGCAGCCGGGAGCCGAGACCGATAATGACGCCGCCGCGCACGCTCTCCGACGATTGGCGGAAGATGCTGTACGGCGCTCTGGCTGGATGCCCCAGCGGGAGCGCGTCAAACAGCTCGTTCAGTTCCTTTTCCGAGCAGCTTACAAGCAGCTGATACGCTTCGCCAATGTTCCGACGCTCTGGGGGATAGCTGCGCTCGACAAACAGGACGAGCGCCTTGAGAAGATTCATCTCGGCGCTGTCCCAGAAGTGGTCGCCACGGTCGCTGCCTGTGTTGCGGATGATAACGTCGCAGAAAAGCTGCGCCATCAGCTCTTGCCCGTCGATCTCGGACAGGCAGTTCCACGAATCCGACGACGCGGGCGTGACCAGATTGAACACGCGCACGGTATAGCCCTGATCGCGCAGATACGCGCTGGTTTTCTCGTATAACTCTGATTTGGGGTCACATATGACCAGCGAGCTTTTCCGTGCTGCGCACTGCAAGATCATGTTGACGCAGAATGCGCGCGTCTTTTTCGAGCCGCTTGCGCCATAGACGGCAAGGTTGCCGTTGAAGCGTGTTTTCTCCGAGATACAGACCACGCGGCCATCCACTTCACCGAGAATCGTGCCGTGATGCTTGCGCAGATCCGGAACGAAGTCAAGTACCTGCCCGGCTTCCTTTGGATTGAGAAAACCGGCGGTTCCGTAGGTTCCCTTGTGGGAATAGGTCAGGTTTCTGGTTTTATCGTATTGCCCGTCTCCACCGGCGCCCATGTGCATGATCGCCACGACGAGCAGCACGATTGCTGCCAGAAAGATTCCCATGCCGTATAACCCGTATGGGAAGCGGAATACAAAACGCAGGCAGACACCGAACGCGGCGTCCGGCATCGGCGGCGAAGTGCCGCTGTACGGTGTGCCGCCTTCGGCTGTCCATGCCTGATAGTTGTAGATGAACTGCGCAAGATAGCCGCCCGCATAGAAAAGCGCGGCCAGTGCGACAGGCAGAAAACAGGCCAGCGTGATCTTCTGTTTCTTATTGATGGAGCAACACCCTTTCATAAGCGGCAAAGTCGATGCTTGTGATATTGACCTGCGCACCGAACGCCTCCCGCAGCGCCTCTGCCTGATAGTCAAAGCAGAGGATGCTGCCAGTCAGGTTCCGCAGCGTCAGCGCACAGCGGAACCGGTGCAGCCTTGGCAGATCGCAGAGATACGAAAACAGGACAGGCGACCCGTCCTGCTCCAGAGCATCATGTTCGATTGGCATTGCGGGGGACGGTGGCAGGAGGTTTTCTGAGAGGAGTTCATTCAACTGCTCCTGCATATCTGGTTGACATAACTGAAATGCACCAACCTCACCAACGTGGTCGAGCGTCAGAAAATAGAAATGCGGATAACTGCCATCCAAAAGGAAATGGTTCTGTGCCATGCCATTCAGGATCGCAGATATCTGCATGGAAGAGCTGCCAAATACAATGCCGCTGATCGTGAACTGTGCATTGCGGCAAAATTCTGTCTGTAAGACAGCCTTGAGCCGGATCTCGGCATTGTACGCCCATCTTGGAAAGGTCGAAGCCATGTTGTAGATCGGGAAGATGGCTTGTTTTGTGAACAGCACGCCTGTCATGCGGGAATTGCGGATTTTGGTGCAAAGACTGCCGAGCGATTTGAACTCGCGTGAAGAATAATAGACCGGAAATAAAGTGGTCTTTGAAACCCAGTCCTGTATGGATGGCTTTTCCCACGGCAGCGATGGGATTTGTGCGTTGTGCAGGATCAAAAGCGCCTCTGCCATCCGGTGCAGCCTCAGCCGGCGCTCTGGTTCGGACTTCAAGAAGTTTGTCTCGGACGCACCTGTAAGAAAGGGCGTAAGGTCAAACGGATATTTTTGAAGCAGCAGCCGTTTGGCGCTTGCGGTCAGCCTGAGTCCGCGCAAACCGTTCTTGGTGTACGAACGGAGCAGTCCGTCCTTCTTGAGCTTGCCGATCACGCTTTCGATGTAACTGCTGCCGCCTGGGAATTGACTGGAAAAGGTGGCCGGGAACTCGCCGGAGACGGCGATAATTTGCAGTATGAGAAGTGGAAGTGTACCCTCGGCGGGAAGCAACGTCGGATTCATAAAAAGTGACCTCTTTTACCGTATCGGCTCTTAACTTCGGTAATTTTTGCGTCGCCGGTCAAGCAAAAACGCCTGATGTTTCAAGGGAAAACACCATGCGCGGTAGTATCTGAAAAAGAAGGGCAAAAAACGCTTAAAAATCCGACATGGTTTCCAGCGCATTTTGATGCTCTTCCAACCAGCCCGGAAACATATCTTGATCCATTACAAAGAGCTTTGTGACGTCTTCCTCGCCTAACTCCGTGGTGTTATAAACGTCGCACAAAAGTCCTGTGTCGTCCTCCATGAGATAGGCGCAGACGATGTCCAAAAGCTGCTTCATTTCCAGATTGTCGTAGTCCCGGATACGGCCACGGCCTCCGGATTCTGCGTAGATGTGACAGAAGCAGATGACACAGGAATCGAAACGGGAACAGGGATGCTCCTTTGTGAACTGGCCGAGCGCCTGATCCAGCGGGTCAGCCAGATATTCGGCGCTGCGCTGTTTTTTCTTAGGCAATAACCCCGGCAGCGTGATCTCTACCAGCCCCGGCTGCGCAGTGATCGTGATGCCGAGGACATTGGCGGCAGAGGACAGGTATTCTTGCTTCTGCACGGTGGTAAAGCCGTAGACCAGATGCCGCATCCGGCAGGCGATCTGCTCCGCGCGGAGCGCCGCGTCGGTGGAAAGCAGCTCATAGTTTTCCGGATACCGCTGCAAGTCCATTGTGTTCATGGCGCAAAGCGCATTGCTCAGCCGCGAAACCTCTGCCAGCAGCGAGGATATCCGCTTGGATAAAAGCGCACGGTTCAAAATGCTCCCTCCGTTTCTTCCTGAAGATATTGAATATTGCCGTCGCTATCCAGCAAACAGTACGCACGCACATTGGAGATGGCAAGCAGATCAACCTGCGCAGCATCTTCCAGAATGACCAGCCGCACGGGTGGTTCCTGTTCCGGACGGGCAAGCAGCAGGTTCAAAATAGCTTCTTTGCCCGGTTCAGCGTAGAGGATTTCATAGACCTCGCCGCCGGCAAGGAAGATGATCTTCACAGGATACTCTCCCGCAGCATGGTACTCGACCTGTTCCATAAAGTCCGCCAGAACGGTCACTGCCGCTTCCAAACCTCGGTCGCGGTCTTTTGGCAGCTCCGGCGCTAGGGAATAGAAGCTGTCCACAAGGAACAGTCGTTTTTGCTTGCATAGATAGGACAACAGATTTTTGATCTGTTCGTCTTTCTGCGGATACAGACCTAAAATCTGTTTCTGTGTCAAGATGCCATAGGTCGAAATGTCCCGCAGGATGCCGCTGGCTTCATGCGAGTAGATCTGTGCGCGGGTTTTCATAGTCGTCACCTCTATTTTTTGTGCGTATAAATGCCGCACAGAATACGTACAAGCAGTACTGCCAGATTTGAAGATAGCTGCTGTACGCATAAAAGACGTATTGTGTACGCAAAGATGATTTTAGAGAAAAGGTGTTGCTTTCAGAAGTACGAAATGTATTGCAATTTGCAGTACATTCGTATATACTAATGACAAAGGAGGCGATTCATTTGGCTACAAGAACCGCAAATGTCATGGCCCGTGTGGAGCCGGATGTAAAAGAACAGGCAGAGGGGATTTTGGATCGGCTCGGTGTTCCCGCGTCAGTTGTCATCAATGCCCTGTATAAGCAGATCATTTACAGAAACGGGATTCCGTTTTCTCTGGTCTTGCCGTCTGCGCCGGTCGCCCGTGATGAAATGACGGACGCAGAATTTAACGCTATGATGCAAACCGGTCTGAACGCTGCAAAGGCTGACCGCTCCCGTGACGCATCCGAAGTCTTTGCAGACCTGCGCAGAGGACTTTGAATGTGGAACAATATGAAGTAAAAATCACCGAACCGGCGCAGCGCCAGCTTCAAGAAATCGTCCGCTATATTGCCGAGGATTTGCAGGAAAAACGGACGGCGCTCCGGATGCTGGACACGCTGGAAAAGGAAATCCTATCCCTTTCCACGCTTCCAAATCGGGTCGCGCTGACGGAAGAAGAACCCTGGCACAGCGCGGGCATCCGCAAAATGCCGGTCAAGAATTATCTTGTCTACTTCTGGGTCAATGAGGAGCAGAAGCAGGTTCAAATCACAGCAGTTGTGTATGGTCGGCGGGATCAGAGGACTGCGCTGCAAAATATGAAGTACGAATAGACATCTGCCCATGTTGGACAGTGCCATCGAAAGGTGACGAATTCACTTTTTGGCGTTGTCCAGCAGGGGCATTTTTATATGTGTGCGGTATATGGCTTATCCTGTCCTGCCGTTCCGTTTCAGCAATTCCTGCAGTTCTCTGCGGTCGGTGGTGATAAGTTCCTTTTCCAGCTCACTGCACTTGATCTCGACGGCAACATTATTGTTGTTCGTGCTGATAAGGGCGC
>OLFY01002234.1_pt1 | contig 20094 bp, 14 predicted proteins | sample 1605611 | NCBI WGS metagenome assembly OLFY01 (sample SAMEA3888923, study PRJEB22519) | human gut metagenome | biome: human gut; feature: human-associated habitat; material: faeces | place: Denmark | collected 2011
CAACTTTTTAATGCAACAGCAACAGCGTTGAATTGCATATCGCAAATATGCTGTTTGGATGTTGCACTAATTTCTTGACTTGCGATAGATTCACAGCTGGGTGTATCAGCCATAGAAAGCGTTGAGGATGGCCTGCAGATCCGGGCCGAGCAGCAGGGTGAACGCACTGCCGCAGACACTCAGGAGCAGGACACAGAGAAAGACCGCGCCGAAGCTGACGCCGCCCTGGGCACGGAGCACGGCCTGACGCTGCTGGGCATCGGGAAACTCAGACTGGATGCGGCGGATGTGGTCGGCGGCGCTCTTGCGGTAGAGCCACTTGCCGTACATACCGCGCACCAGCATCAGCATGAAGCTGAGGACAGAGCAGACGCGGGCAAATACCGTCAGAGCTGAAGCGCTCATGGCCGGGGCGAGGGCGCTGCCGGAGAGCTGGAGCATCTCGATAAAGGTGGGCGCTGCCAGCAGAAGTTCAGCGGCCAGAAAGCCAAAGGCCGGCTTCCACGCCTTGCGGTAGAAGAAGTAGAAGGGACCGAACAGCAGAGCCGAAAAGCTCATGGATACTTTGCTCTTCTGGAGCTGCATCCGGCTGTAAGCGGCGAGGTAAGCGGGAGCGGCGGGGCCGATATAGTCCAGCCAGTCCTGACGGTCGATGCCGTCCATCTTGGCCTCTTTGCCGAAGGCGTCCTCAAAAAACTCCTTCTCCGGGTCAGCGGAAGTGCCGAACTGACGGTACATCTGGGAGTAGTCGAAAGTCTCTTCGCCGCTGCCGCGGGAAGAAGGAGGCTCCTGCCCCTCGGGGGGCAGCACAGCACCGCAGCAGCGGCACGTTTCCTCGTCCCGCAGGGTGCGCTCGCCGCAGGACGGACAGGTGCGGAGCTGGCTCTCCTCGTAGGGGAACTTCCACTCGTAGCCGGCGGCGTGGGCGGGGCGGTGGATGCACTGGCCCAGCTTCTCGTAGCAGACGCGGTGATAAGGCGCGCCGCAGTCGGGGCAGACCACGATGTCATCCTGAAGTGTGAGGGGCTTGCCGCAGCCCTCACACGGACAGCCATAGTATTTTGGCATAACATCCTCCAATGAATATGGTAGTTTATCAGTATTATACACTTAAAATGCGGAAAAGAAAAGGCGAAAATCTTCAAATTTCCAGCACAATGGTATTTTTTCCTCTTTACTTTATCATGGATTCTGGGTATACTAATGAAGTATCTGTGTATAAACTGTATCTTTTGAGGGATTCTTAAAATATGATTACTACTGACGAACTGAAAGTGCAGCTGGCCGATTACGGCACTGCTGTGAAGGACCTGGAGGAAGCGCTGGCCATCGACGCTTCCCGCAAGCGCGTGCAGGAGCTGGAGCACACCATGAGCCGCCCCGGCTTTTACGATGACGCTGAGCTGAGCAAGAAGGTCTTTGATGAAGTGGGCGACCTGAAGGGCAAGCTGAACCGCTTTGAAAAGCTGCAGGGCCTGTACGATGATGCCGAGACCATGCTGGTGATGCTGGACGAGGAGTATGACCCCGACATGGTGCCCGAGGCAGAGGAAGCCGTGAACGCCGTGGGCAAGGCCGTGGACGAGCTGCAGCTGATGACCATGCTGAACGGTGAGTACGACCACAGCAACGCCATCCTGACCTTCCACGCAGGCACCGGCGGCACCGAGGCACAGGACTGGGCCGAGATGCTCTACCGTATGTACAACAAGTGGGCGCAGGCTCACGGCATGACCGTCGAGGTCCTGGATTATCAGGACGGCGACGAGGCCGGCATGAAGAGTGCTTCCATGATGGTCAAGGGTGCCAACGCCTACGGCCTGCTCAAGAGCGAGAACGGCGTCCACCGTCTGGTGCGCGTCTCTCCCTTTGACGCCAACGCCCGCCGTCAGACCAGCTTTGCTTCGCTGGAAGTCATGCCCGAGCTGGACAACACCATCCAGGTGAACATCCGCCCCGAGGACATCGAGATGCAGGTCTACCGCTCCTCCGGTGCCGGCGGCCAGCACATCAACAAGACTTCTTCCGCTGTCCGACTCATCCATAAGCCCACCGGCATCGTGGTCAGCTGCCAGACCCAGCGCAGCCAGTTCCAGAACCGCGACTACGCGATGGAAATGCTGAAGGCAAAGCTGTACCAGATCGCCAAGCAGCAGCACATGGATAAGATCGACGACATCAAGGGCGTCCAGAACGAGATCGCATGGGGCCACCAGATCCGCTCCTACGTCTTTATGCCCTACACCATGGTCAAGGACCACCGCACCAACTATGAAACCGGCAACGTGGACGCTGTCATGGACGGCGACCTCGACGGCTTCATCTTCGCTTACCTCAAGGCCGCAAGCCGTGGTGAGCTGCAGGATACCTAAAATCAGAGCATAATAAAAACGTCTGTACTTCGTTTGGAGGTACAGACGTTTTTCTTTTTATTCGAGGTCGCCGAGTATCCCCGGCCAGAGGGCTTCCTCCTGCCGCATGGCGACGAAGCAGCAGTCGAGGTACATCTTGTTTACGGCAGCGACGATGGTACCGCGCAGCAGACGCTTTTCGTCGTCGGCATCCGGGTCGAGGTCGCGGATGGTGCTGCCGGCACCGAAGATGTAGGGCAGGCAGTTCTCCACCTCGTCGCAGAAGTAGTCGTAGGCTTCGGCGGCGGTGCAGTGAGCCCGCTGCATCTGAAAGAGGGTGTCGATGTTTTCCAGCGAGAGGACATTTTTAGACAATACGATATAGATGAGAGAAGCCAGCTGTTCGCGGGAATACTTCTTTTTGACGGGGTGGGAGATGACTCCTTTCTTGACGTAGTTGCTCACCATGGAGGGGGTGAGCTCCACCCCGGGGAAGCCCCGGAAGCAGCTGTTGACGAGCTGCACGGTCTGGTCGAGATACAGCCCCACGGAGGGCAGCTCCCGGTAGCGCGGTAGGGAAAACCCGGCGGCGCAGGCCGTGACACGGCGTTTCATTTCCTGATTCATGGTGGTAGTATAGCGCATTTTTGAGTCGGGGTCAACCGTTTATGAAAACGACGTTAACAATTTTACAAATCGCTTGACAGGTTTTTGAAAAACTGATATAGTGGACTCACCGAACGTAAAAAATGCGGCGGACACCCGCCGGAATGGAGATAGATGAGATGAAACGAATCGTTGTGGACTCTTCTGCCAGCCTGTATGCGCTGGACGGCATTGATTTTGCTGCTGTGCCTCTGAAGATCGTGACCGACGAGAGGGAATACCTCGACGACGGCACGCTGGACGCCGTGGAAATGGCGACTACCCTGCGCACCTATAAGGGCAAGACCAGCACCTCCTGCCCCAACATCGGCGACTGGCTGGAGGCTTATGAGGGCGCAGATGAAATTTATGCCATCACCATCACCGGCACCCTGTCGGGCAGCTGCAACGCCGCCCAGCTGGCCGCAGAAGAGTATCAGGCAGAGCACCCGGGTGCTCAGGTCTTTGTGCTGGACAGCCTGTCTGCCGGCCCGGAACTGGTGCTGCTGGCAGAGCATATCCGTGCGCTCATCGAAGAGGGCAGGGACTTTGACGAGGTGTGCGAAGAGATGCTGCGCTACCGTCACCACACCCATCTGCTGTTCTCGCTGGAATCGCTGGCGAATCTGGCCCGGAATGGCCGGGTGAAGCCCGCTGTGGCTGCTGTGGCGCGGGTGCTCAACATCCGGGTCATCGGCAAGGCCAGCGATGTGGGCGAACTGGACGTCCTCTGCAAGACCCGCGGCGAGCACGGCGCTCTCGAGCGCATCGTGCTGGAGCTCAAAGGCCACGGCTACACGAACGGCAAGGTCATCATTGCCCACTGCGGCAACCCCGCCGCCGCCGAGCGCCTGATGCACATGGTGCGGGCTGTCTTCGAGGGCGCACAGGTGCGGGTGACCGAGTGCGGCGGCCTGTGCAGCTACTACGCCGAGCTGGGCGGCCTCATGGTGGGCTTCGAGGACGCGGACGCCTGAGCTTGAAATCTCCGCATCTCTGCGCTATACTATTCCCATAAAAATGCTGCCGAAAGGCAGCGGGGGAGGCGCAGATGTTCTTTCGGCTGCCGGTCGTACGGTTCTTCAATCGTGTCATCAACAGGGCCACGGTCACAGTGGCCCTTGTTTTGCTGCAGATCGGCTGGCTGCTCTGGGCCTTCTTCTCCCTCACCGCCGGAAAGGTGTGGGTGAATGCGGGGCTGAACGTCCTCAGCCTCTTCATCACCCTCTACCTCGTGCGGAAGGACGAGAACAGCGACTATAAGATCATCTGGCTCGTCCTTATCGGCATGATGCCGCTGCTGGGCGGTGCGCTCTATCTGGCCTTCGGCAACAAGGCCCCCGCCAAGCGGATGCGCCAGCGGATGCAGGCGGTGGAGCGCCAGCACACCGCCGACCTCGCCCAGCAGCCGGGCCAGACCGACGCCCTCGACCCCGCCAGCAGGGGACTGAGCAGGTATGTTTCGGAGTACGGGCCATACCCCGCATGGAAAAACTCCACGGCAAAATATTACCCCTGCGGTGAGGCCATGTACCCTGACCTGCTGGCCGACCTCGAAAAGGCAGAGCGGTTCATCTTCCTCGAGTTCTTCATCGTCCGCACCGGCAAGATGTGGAAGGGGGTAGAGGACATTCTTGTCCGCAAGGCGGCGCAGGGGGTGGATGTCCGGCTCATCTACGACGATTTCGGCAGTCTGCTGGGTCTGCCGTCCGATTTCGTGGTGCAGATGGAGCGGGCGCATATCCGCTGCATCCCGTTCAACCCGGTGGTGCCGCTGGTGTCGCTGGTCATGAATCACCGCGACCACCGGAAGATCGTGGTCGTGGACGGAAATACAGCTTATACGGGCGGCATCAATCTGGCCGACGAGTATATCAATGAAGAAGAGAGGTTCGGCTACTGGAAGGACGCAGCCCTCCGCACCGAGGGCGCGGCAGTCTGGAACTTCACGGTGATGTTCCTCGACCACTGGAACGCCTTCCGCCCCAGCGAGGAGGATTATGCGCCCTTTATGCCTCAGGCTGAGTCCCTGTCTGCCCAGTCGGACGGAGTGATACAGCCCTACGGGGACAGCCCGCTGGACGAAGAGGCTCTGGCCGAGACGGTCTACCTGAATATCATCAATCAGGCCCAGCGGTACGTCTATATCTATACGCCCTACTTCGCGGTGGGCGAGACCATGCTGGAAGCCCTCAAGGCGGCGGCAAAGCGGGGCGTGGACGTCCGGCTGGTGCTGCCGGGCATCCCGGACAAGAAGCTCATCTTCCGGCTGACCCGCTCCTATTATGTGCCGCTGCTCCGGGCGGGGGTGCGCATCTACGAGTTCACGCCCGGCTTCCTCCACGCCAAGTGCTACGTCAGCGATGACCGCGCCGCCGTGGTGGGCAGCATCAACATGGATTACCGCAGCCTCTTCCTCCACTTTGAGTGCGGGGCGCTGCTGCTCTATAACAGTCAGGTCATTGCTCTGCGGGACGATGTGCTCCGCACCCTGCCGGAGTGCCGGGAAGTGCAGCTGGCCGACTGCCGCACCTCGCTGGCCGGGACGCTGCTGGACAGTGTGCTCCGCCTGTTGAGCCCGCTGATGTGAGGGATACTGCGGTGGAATAAGTGGCAAAGTTCCATAAATTAAATGATATATCGTTCAATATTGATTGTTTGCCAACCTGGCAAAGTTCTCCTGATTGGCAAACTACCTACTTTGCCAGCAAGCCTTAAGTTTGCCAACGTGGCAAAGTTTGATTTGTGACGATAACACGCTGGTATTTTGGAACTTTGCCAGATAACACGTCGGTCTCAGAGCACAGTTGTAAATTTTCTGTGCGGTGCTTGACTTTTGCAGGGAATCGCATATAATAAAGATGATAAATGTGGAAGCCAATATGTCATTGGCACACCCAAAAGGAAAAGACCCCCTCCCGGAGCGGCAATCTCCGAAAGGGGGTCCTTTTTAGTGCTTACGGCCCGTCAGCCATCCGTCAAGCCACTTGCAGATATAGTAAGAAGCTACATTTGCTCCGACGGACAGGATAAATGTGGAAATATACGCCATTGGGCAACACCTCCCTTCCCATAAAACTGGGCGGGGTAGGCCGCAGGACAAGTATAACACAGTTTCCAACAAAAAGATACATAAATAAATAGACTCCTGTCGGGCTATACTACTCCCAAAGAGATGAAAGGGAGCGTAACGCTTATGACACAGAGACAAAAAGCTCTTCTGAGCTGTGCCGTGGCGGCGGCACTGCTGCTGTCCGGCTGCCGCAAAGGCAACAGCAATTCCGGCAGCATGAGCAGTTCGAACGCCATGTCCGGCTCGTCCGGCAGCGCCAGCACCACCCAGACCGGCGGCTGGAAGACCGGCCTCGGCATCCTGACCGAGGCTTCCGATGAGGCCCGTACCGGCACCATCCATACCATCGCCGCCGCCGTCCTGCTGGACGGAGACGGCAAGCTGGCCGACGTGATGCTGGATGAGCTGGAAGTGGAAGTTACCGCCGACGGCAAAGGCGTCGTCACCATGCCCACCGACTACCGCACCAAGCGCCAGAAAGGGGACGACTACCCGCTGGCAGCGGCATCTTCGCTGAAAAAGGGCTGGGCCGAGCAGGCCGATGACTTCGCCGACTACCTCACCGGCATGACGCCCGAGCAGGCATCCATGCTGGAAACGGATAAGGACGGCAAGGCTGTGGACGCCGACCTGCTGTCCGGCTGCACCATCCGGGTGGATCAGTACCGCGACGCCGTGGCGAAAGCCTGCACGAATGCGTCCGCCCTCGGTGCGGCGAAGGGCGACCGGGTGAGCCTCGGTGTGGAGGCGGAGAATGCCTCTTCGGACATCACCGCCACCGACGACAAGGATGTGAACGCAGAAGTTGACCTTACCGTCGTGGCCCTGACTCTGGATGCCGATGGCCGTGTGACCAGCGCCATCGGCGACATGGCAGAGCCTGCGCTGACCATCGCGGCAGACGGCGGCGTCACCGCCCCGGACACCGTCCACTCCAAGCTTGAGCTGGGCGACAGCTACGGGATGCGGAACGCATCCAGCCTCGGCAAGGAGTGGTACGAGCACAGCGAGGGCTATTGCAGCTACCTCAAGGGCAAGACTGAGAAAGAGGTGGCGGACATCCCTGCCGACGGCTCGGACGCCGACCTCGCGGCCCTCTGCACCATCTCCATCGACGCCCTGCAAAAGGCCGCAGGGGATGCGTTTGAGAATGCGTCATTATAAATTGAACGGAAAGTCTGACCGTCACCGTGAGGTGGCGGTTTTCTTTTTGTCCTTTGTACAAATACACCGAAAACCCGATCGGAAAGGGGCGGTCTGCGGGCAAAACGCGAAAAAATCGGTTTTCCTCTTGCAAAACGGGGCAAAACGCGCTATTCTATAGTCACAGTTTAACAATTTAGCATGGTAAAGCGGTAAAACGAAGCGCTGCTTCTGCTGAAACTGAGGGAGGAAATTACAACATGAAACGTCTGGTATCTGCTTTTCTGGCCGGTGCGATGGCACTGAGCCTTGCCGCCTGCGGCGGTTCTGCATCCACTTCTACGGCTGCTTCTTCTGCCGCCGCCTCTGCCGCCCCGGCAAGCTCCGTGGCCGCTGACAGCGACCTGGCTTACATCCAGTCCAATGGCAAGATGGTCATCGGCTACACCGTCTATGAGCCGATGAACTACACCGACGCCGACGGCAACTTCACCGGTTTCGATACCGAGCTGGCCACCGCTGTCTGTGAGAAGCTGGGTGTCGAGCCGGAGTTCGTGGAGATCAACTGGGACACCAAGGAGACCGAGCTGGCTGCAAAGAGCATCGACTGCATCTGGAACGGCCTGACCCTGACCGATGACCGCGAGGAGAATATGGCCTGCACCAAGCCCTACGTCAAGAACGCCCAGGTCGTCGTGGTGAAGGACGGCACCGACTATACCTCCACCGCCGACCTCATCGGCAAGACCGTGGTGGCCGAGGCCGGCTCTGCCGGTGAGACCACCATCACCGAGAACGCCGACCTGTCTCAGGCTGATTTCATCTCCAAGGCTGTTCAGACTGACTGCCTGATGGAAGTCGCCGCTGGCACTGCTGACGCCGCCATCCTCGACCTGACTCTGGCTTCTGCCATGATCGGCGAGGGTACCGACTACGCAAACCTCAAGATGGTGGATGAGCTGAACGTCGAGGAGTACGGCGTGGCCTTCCGCAAGGACAGCGACGTGGCCGAGGCTGTGGACAACGCTTTCGACGAGCTGAAGGCTGACGGCACCATGCAGACTCTGGCCGACAAGTACGGCCTGACTCTGGCTGAGTAACTTACATTATAAACGGATAGGTGTAGTGATTCTGTGACTGTGATTTTGGAGCGTCTGACCGGCGCATTCGCGCTCAACTGTGAGCTGTTCTTTCTGACCTTGCTGTTCTCGCTGCCGCTGGGCCTTGTGGTGGCCTTTGGCTCCATGAGCCGGTGTGCACCGTTGCGGGGCGTCGTCAAGACCTTCGTGTGGGTCATCCGCGGTACGCCGCTGATGCTCCAGATCATCGTCATCTACCTTGGCCCCGGCCTGCTGGGTATGACCAACCCCTGGCCCTCCGGCTCTTCGGGCCGTCTGGTGGCGGCGGTGGTGGCTTTCGCCATCAACTACGCCTGCTACTTCTCTGAAATCTACCGCGGCGGCATCGAGGCTGTGCCGAAAGGCCAGACCGAGGCCGGTCAGGTGCTTGGCATGACCAAGAGCCAGATCTTTTTCAAGGTCACGCTCCTGCAGGTCGTCAAGCGCATCCTGCCCCCGATGGGCAACGAGGTCATCACGCTGGTGAAGGATACCTCGCTGGCGAATGTCATCGCCAACAAGGAGATCATCATGATGGCGAAGGAGTACAGCGCCAAGGGCCTCATCTGGCCGCTGTTCTCCACCGCGATCTTCTTCCTCGTCTTTGTCGGCGCACTTACCCTGCTGCTGGACTGGGCCGAGAAAAAGATGGACTATTTCCGCTGCTAAGGAGGATACTGAATTATGGCATTACTCGAAGCCTCCGGCATCGGGAAGAATTTCGGCGAGACGAAAGTTCTCAAGGACATCTCGCTCACACTGGAACAGGGCGAGGCGCTGGCGATCATTGGCTCGTCCGGCTCGGGCAAGACGACGCTGCTGCGCTGCCTGAATTTCCTTGAGCGTCCCGACACCGGCGTCATCAGGGTGAACGGCGAGACCATGTGGGACGCCGCCGACCCTGCCACCCAGCGGGAGAGCGAGGTGCGGAAAAAGCGCCTCCACTTCGGTCTCGTGTTCCAGAACTTCAACCTCTTCCCCCAGTACACCGCGCTGGAAAACGTGATGCTGGCGGGGGAGCTTCTGGCAAAGGAGCAGCCCGACTACAAGGCCAATAAAAAGGCCATCCACGCCCAGCTGGAAGCACAGGCCCGTGACCTGCTGGCCCAGATGGGCCTGTCGGAGCGGGCAGGCCACTACCCCCACCAGCTCTCCGGCGGTCAGCAGCAGCGGGTGGCCATCGCCCGCGCACTGGCGCTCCACCCGGACATCCTCTGCTTCGATGAGCCCACCAGCGCCCTTGACCCGGAGCTGACCGGCGAAGTCCTCCGTGTCCTGCGGGACCTCGCTGACCGAAAGACCACCATGATCATCGTCACCCATGAGATGCACTTCGCCCGCGACGTGGCCGACCGCATCCTATTCATGGACGGCGGCGTCGTGGTGGAGGAAGGCCCGGCCCGCCAGCTCATCGACCACCCCCAGGAGGAGCGCACCAAGCAGTTTTTGGCGCACTACTCTGAATAAGACAGGCTATGGCCCTCCCCGCTCGGGAGGGCTTTTTTGCGCCACTCACGCCGAAAACACCACGATTCGCGCAGTTTTTGTTTACATTCTCCGGATTTTTTGGTAAGCTTGTATCGAAAAAGGCTGATTCTTCAAAAGACGAACAGACCAAAGGAGGACAGACTATGAGACTGAAGAGCGCACTCCGGCGGGGCGTGGCCGCCGCCGTCATTGCGGGCATCGTGGTGAGTTCCGGCATCCCGGCCTATGCGGCCCGGTGGGACATCGCCAACGGCGACATCACCGTGAAAGCGGGCGACGCCGAAGGAAAGAACAAGGTCTCACAGGGCGAGACCATCGACAAGGACGACACCAACACCGTCATCACCGGCGAGTCGGATAAGAACACCGTCACCATCGACACCTCCAAGGGCGACGTGGACGTCATCTTCGACGACCTGAAGATCGACGTCAGCGGCAAGACCGAGGGGGATGGCAGCGGTGACAGCCCTGTCCGGGAGAGCAATGCAGCCGTCACCGTGCAGGGCGACCACGATGCCACCATCGAACTGGACGGCGACAACGAGCTGAAGAGCGGCGGCTATAATGCGGGTCTTGAGAAGAACGAACACGAGTCGAAAGGCACTCTGACCATCAAGGACGACAAGGGCAAGGACGGCTCCCTCACCGCCGAGGGCGGCTTCGGCGGCGCAGGCATCGGCGGAGGCATCGAGAGCACCGGCAGCAACATCACCATCCGGGGCGGCACCATCGAGGCTGTGGGCGGGAGCAACGCGGCAGGCATCGGCGACGGTGCAGGCCGCGCGTCGGACGACACCGGCGACCCGAACCCGGGAGACCTCTACATCTGCGGCGACGCCGAGGTGACGGCCAAGGCGGGAAGCCAGATGACGGACGCCAAGGCCCCGGCCATCGGCGGCAGCTACGGCGAAGTACCCACGGAGAACCTTTCTGACGATGAACATAAGGTGACGGGAGGACGGCTGACCCGTCTGAACGCGGACGGCACCGTGATGGAGGGGATGGGCTACGACTACACCTCCACCCCCAAGCCCCAGCCGGACGACGACGAGGACGACGATGATGATGACGTCCCGCCCCCGGCACAGGAGAACGCTCCCGAACCCCTGCCCGGCGGCATGGTGGTGGGCGGCTTCTTTTCCAGCCGGGTCACCATCCAGCGGTGGGATTCTGCTTTGGCCATTATTGAGAGCACCGACCCCATGCCCGGCAGCTTAAAGGCCGGCGACGCCGGAGAGGTCCTCACCCCGGGGGGTGTGGTGCTTATTGAGAGCGCCGCTCCCCGCTCCACCGTCACCACCGACATCTCCAGTCTCCGGGAGGACGGCGTGGAGGACATCTTCTTCCGCTATGAGGACACCATGACCCACTATAGCGTGGACAAGATGGCCGACGCGGCGGGCGAGGACGCTGACGTGGAGCTGAAGCAGAACAGGGAGGACATCAGCCTCCGGCTGGACGGCGAAACGCGGGACGACCTGTCAGAGCGCTATCTGGAGTGGGTGCCGGTGCAGACGCCAGAGCCGCAGGAGTGGCTGATATTGACCCACGAACTCGCGAAAAAAAGGGACGACCGCCCGAGTTTGGATTGGTGGCTCGAGCCTGAGAGAGAGGAAACGGTAGAGCAAAAAACGAGTGAAGAACTCAGACGTGAACTCGACGAATTACTGAAACAAGAGCGGGAGATGGGCTTCCAATTTGCGAAAAAAAGGGACGACCTCCCGAGTTTGGATTGGTGGCTCGAGCCTGCGAGAACGGAAACGCCGAGAATCGGGCTTGACGAGTCCCTGAAACAGCTGGCTTCCCGATTTGAGGCCATCGCTCCCGAGGAGGATAAGCCACGGCTTTTCCTGCTGGAAACCACCGTCCCGGATGGCACAAAGTATACCAATCTGTTGGAGAGTGACCTGCGGAGCTATGCCGACCTTGGTGACGACTGGGACGACCTGCCGGATACCCAGGGTGAGATAAAGCTCTGGATACCGGAGGACTTGGGGCAGCCCAAAGAAATAAGCATCTCAAAGGAGAGCCTCTGAGCCGCAGCGACGGCATTGCATGATACACAGAACGAAAGGAGATGTACTATGAGACTGAAGAGCGCACTCCGGCGGGGCGTAGCCGCCGCCGTCATCGCGGGCATCGTGGTGAGCTCCGGCATCCCGGCCTATGCGAAAACATGGAACATCGCCGACGGCGACATTACGGTCAAAGGTGCGAGCGATGAAAGCGGAAACTATAACAATGTCAAGCAGGGTGAAAAGGATTTCGAGAAGGATGAGGGGGAGACCGTCATCACCGGCGAGTCGGATAAGAACACCGTCACCATCGACACCTCCGAGGGCAACGTGGACGTCACCTTCGACGACCTGAAGATCGACATCAGCGGCAAGAAGGAGGGGGACGGCAGCGGCAAGACCGAGGTGGATGGCAGCGGCAAGACCGAGGGGAACGTCAGCGACGAGACCGAGGGGGACGTCAGCGGTGACAGCCCAGTCGATGCGGGCAAAGCCGCCGTCACCGTGCAGGGTGACCACGATGCCGCCATCGAGCTGGACGGCGCCAACGAGCTGAAGAGCGGCAGCTGCAATGCGGGTCTTGAGAAGAATGGCAATGAGTCCTCCGGCAAGCTGACCATCAAGGACGACAACGACACCAAAGGCTCCCTCACCGCCGAGGGCGGCAAAGACGGCGCAGGCATCGGCGGCGGCTACGAAAGCGGTGCCGGAAACATCGAGATCACCGGCGGCACGGTAGAAGCCGTGGGCGGCGAGGGTGCTGCCGGTATCGGCGGCGGTGTGTACGGCCCGGGCCGCGACATCGAGATTTCCGGCGGCAAGGTGTCGGCCACGGGCGGCAGCTACAGCGGCGACCCCCGCCCCGGCGCGGCAGGCATTGGCGACGGCGCGGGTGCGTGGTCTGAGATAGACCCGGATGCGCCGCCCAGCAATCCCAATCACATCATCATCTCCGGCGACGCTGAGGTGGAGGCCAAGGCAGGCGCAAGCACCGGCGGCGAAACTGCGGCCATCGGCGGCGGCATAGTCGGCGAGATCCCCAATGACGCCCTCTCCGACGACGACCACAAGGTGACGGGCGGCAGTCTGACCCGCTACGACCCCGCCGGGAAGAAGATGGAAAACTACAGCTACGACCGGCGGACGCCCTCCCAGCCAGAGCAGCCCGATGATACCGAGAACAGCGACGACGAGGACGACGCTCCGGACACGCAGACCGGCGAGGTGCCGGACCGTGTGAAGCAGATGTACGAGGCCATGGGCGTGATCACCCATCCGGATGGCACACAGGAGCTTGCAGATGTGACCACGGCAGAGTATGACCCGGTCAACAAGGTCCTGCGCTTCGATGCCCACGGTTCGCTCTTTTGGATGACAGGCGACTCGCTGCGGGAGCTTGCAAAGGAGGTCCATGAGCTTCGCATCCGGTTCCTTGATGGGGAAGGACGGGAGATGGAGGCGGTCATTCCGCTGGCCCGGATCAAAGATCTGGTCGGCGTGAATGGCGCATTCGAACTCGAGCTGTCCCATGAAGGGCTTTATCAATTCCATGTTGTCGGGCAGACGGGATATGATAGAAAAACATTCTCGGATGAGACCGTCCTGCGCCAAAGCGGCAAGGAACTGATCCTCGTGTACCGCGTTGGCGATGAGGAGCAGAAAGCGCAGGAGACTGCCCGGGTGGAAGAGGCAATCGCCCGCCGCAAGCAGGAGAAAAAGCAATGGGGAACGGTCCTCTCCGGTCTGGAAGGCGGCTCCCTGAGCGGACTGCCCGAGCTGACTCAGCCGGGAACGGGTGCCGTCGGTGACCTCAGCGGGCTGACGACTCTCTCGCCGGACAGCCTTACCACGGCCCAGCAGCCGAAGCAGCCTGCCTCCAACCCGACGGTGTGGAAGACATTTACCAGTAACATCGTGAAGCTCGTGGGCGGGAAGCAGGACAGCAAGAAGGACGACCCGGCCTCCTCCGTCGGTGACCTCAGCGGGCCGACGACTCTCTCGCCGGACAGCCTCACCACGGTCCAGCAGCCGGAGCAGGCCGCAGCCCCCGGGCCGGAAGACTCCATCCGGATACCGCTTCTTGAGGACGAGGAAAAGATAACCATTCAGCCTTTCACGGAGAAGACCCCGGCGGAGGAACAGACCGATACTGCCGGCCCTCGCGGCCAGCAGGGCAGGCGGGATGACCCCGCCCGGCAGACCGAGGCAGGCCCTCGCGGCCAGCAGGGCAGGCGGGATGATTCCGTCCGGCAGACCGAGGCCGGACCTCGCGGCCAGCAGGGCAGGCGGGATGATTCCGCCCAGCAGACCGAGGCAGGCCCTCGCGGGGCACAGGCAAGCAGAGACGGCGATAAGACCGGTGAACCCCGCGGCCCTCGGGGCCGGCACGCGGGACGCGGAAACTGACCTGCGCACAATCACCAAAAACCACCGATAGAAAATAGCAATGTTGTACGAAGAAATCTGAGAAAAACCCCTTGCAAAATCACGATGAGCTGAGTATAATACCACTCATGAAGCGCAAAACGTCCTGCCCCTCGTCCGGCAGGGCGTTTTTGTCGGTAAAGATCCGGCAAAGAAATGTTAAGTGACCGCCCGGGGAGGGGCTTTGTATGACAAAAGACATGACACAGGGCAGCCCGCTCAAGCTCATCCTTGCCTTTGCGGTGCCGCTGATGCTGGGCAGTCTGTTCCAGCAGTTCTACAATCTGGCCGATACCATCATCGTGGGCCGCTTCGTGGGCGTGGATGCGCTGGCGGCGGTGGGCAGCGTGGGCGGCCTGAACTATCTGGTGCTGGGCTTCGTCAACGGCATCGCCTGCGGCTTCTCCATCCCCATCTCGTGGACCTTCGGCGCGAAGGATTACAGAGAGATGCGGCGTTACACCGCCAATACCGTCTGGCTGAGCCTCTTTTTCGCCGTCGTGCTCACGGTGGTGACGGTGGCCCTGACCCGGGCGGTGCTGGTCTGGACCAACACTCCCGACAACATCATCGACATCGCGGACATCTACATCCGCACCATCTTCTGGGGCATCCCCTTCACCCTGCTGTACAACGTCACCAGCGCCCTCATGCGCGCGCTGGGCGACAGCAAGCGGCCGCTCTATTTCCTGCTGGTGGCCAGCGTGCTGAACATCGGCCTCGACCTGCTCTGTATCCTCATCTTCCGGATGGGGGCGTTCGGTGCGGCCTTCGCCACCGTGTTCAGTCAGGCAGTGGCGGGCATCGGCAGTCTCATCTACATCGGCCGCCACTACCCGGAGCTGAAATGGAGCAGGGAAGAGGGCCGTCTGAGCGCCAGCCACTGCCTCAAGCTCTGCAACATGGGCATCCCTATGGGCCTGCAGTGCAGCATCACCGCCATCGGCAGCGTCGTGCTGCAGGGCGCGGTGAACGGTCTGGGCAGCAGCATCGTGGCCGCGCAGACCGCAGGCAGCAAGGCCGCCCAGTTCCTCTCGGTGCCGCTGGAGAGCATCGGCACCGCCATGACCACCTACGCCAGCCAGAACATGGGCGCTCACGACCTCAAGCGTGTGAACCGGGGCGTCAATACTGCGCTGGGAATTGGCTGCGTCTACAGTGTGGCATCCTTCCTCATCCTGCGTGTGCTGGATGTGCCGCTCATCAGCCTCTTCCTCGAGAGCAGCGAGGTGGAGATCATGGCGAATGCCCGCAGCTTCATCTTCTGGAACAGCGTGTTCTACATCCCGCTGGCCGTCCTCATCATCTACCGCTACACCATCCAGGGCCTGGGCTATTCCGGCCTTGCCATGTTCGCGGGCGTGGCCGAGATGGTCGCCCGTGCCATGGTGGGCTTCTGGTTCGTGCCGCTCTGGGGCTACTTTGCGGCCTGCATCGCCAACCCTGTGGCATGGTTCTTCGCCTGCTTCTTCCTCATCCCGGCGTACTTTGCAGTGCGCAATCGGCTGATGAAAGAAAATGCATATGGGGTGGGGGATTAAACCTCGCCTACAGCTCCCCTTCGGGGGAGCTTTTGTTGTATTTACAAATCCCCCCAAAACCGCTATACTATATATAGTTGTGTCAAAACGAGGAGGCGGGACGATGGAGCAGGAGCTGGAACGGCTGGAAGGCACGGTAGAGGACATCATCTACCTGAACGAGGACAACGGCTACACCGTGTTCGAGGTGTCGGGCGGCGGTGTCATCACCGTTGTGTGCGGCGTGGTGGGAGAGCTCCACGCCGGTGAGAGCGTCGTCTGCCGGGGCAGGTACGAGAACCACGCCACCTATGGCCGACAGTTCCACGCACAGGAGTGCGAGACGGATATGCCCAAAGACCTCGAGGCCGTCTACGCCTTCCTCGCCAGCCGGTCGCTGCCCTACATCGGGGCTCGGACGGCGGATAAGATCATTGACAAATTCGGCGCGGCGGCGCTGGAAGTTATCGCCAACGACCCCGCCCAGCTCACCCTCATCCCGGGCATCTCGGCGGACAAGGCCGACCGCATCCAGCAGGAGTTCAAGCGGATGTTCGGAATGCGGGAGCTCATCGCCTATCTGGCTCAGTTCGAGATCAGCCCCCGCCGGGCGATGGAGGTCTTCCGCACCTTCGGGCCGGGGGCCATGCAGGCCATCCAGCAGAATCCCTACCTGCTCTGCGGGGAGCCGCTGCAGCTGGACTTCCGCCACGCCGATAGCATCGCCCAGTATTACCAGATGGCAGGGGACTGCGCCCAGCGGCTGGAAGCCGCCCTTCTGCGCACCCTGCGCCACAACGCCGGCAATGGCCACACCTGTCTGCCCCGGGCGCAGCTGCTGGAAACGGCGTCGAACTTCATCCACCAGCCCCCCGAAAAGCTGGCGGCGGCGCTGGACAGCTGCATCCAGACCGGGAAACTGGCGGTGCGGATGTTCGACGGCACACCGTATATTTATCTGCCGGATCTGCTGGCCGCAGAGCAGGACATCGCCGACCGTCTGGCCATGCTGACCAAGCGCGGGAAGCAGGCGGCCCACGGCCTCGACAAGAACATCCAAATACTGGAACTGGCGCAGGGCTTTGCTTACGCGCCGCTCCAAAAGGAAGCCATCCGCAAGGCCATGACCGAGAACTGCCTTGTCCTCACTGGCGGCCCCGGCACCGGCAAGACCACCACGGTCAACGCCATCCTGCAACTGCTCGAGAACGAGGCCGAACGGGTAGCCCTCTGTGCTCCCACAGGCCGCGCCGCCAAGCGTCTGAGCGAGCTGACGGGCCGGAAAGCCTCCACCATCCACCGTCTGCTGGAAGTGGACTACACCGGCGGTGTGGTCAGCTTCATCCACAATGACAAGAACCTGCTCAAGTGCGACGTCGTTATCCTCGACGAGATGAGTATGGTGGACGTCAAGCTGTTCCAGGCCCTCATTGCGGCACTGCGGTACAGCTGCCGTATTATTATGGTAGGCGACGCCGACCAGCTGCCCAGCGTCGGCCCGGGCAATATCCTCGGCGAGATCATCCGCTCCGGGCTGGTGCCGACGGTCTGCCTCAACGAGATATTCCGGCAGGCCGCTCAGAGCCTCATCGTGGAGAACGCCCACCACATCATCTCGGGCGAACCGCTGAAAAAGGGCGGAAAGACGGACGATTTCTTCTTCCTCGAAGCCGACGGCGACGCAGCCCAGAAGCTGGTCTGCGACCTCGTGACCACCCGTCTGCCCCGCAGCTACCAGTTCGACCCGGTGAAGGATATTCAGGTGCTCTGCCCCACGAAGCTTGGCCCCACTGGCACCCAGGCCCTCAACGCGGAGCTTCAGGCCATGCTCAACCCGCCCAGGAAGGGCAAGCCGGAGCTGCAGAGCGCGGCCCGGGTCTTCCGGGTGGGGGACAAAGTGATGCAGGTGCGCAATAACTACGAGATAACGTGGCAGCGCATCGGCGGGGAACAGGGAGTGGGCGCCTACAACGGCGACATCGGCATCGTGGAGTCCATCGACGTGCGCAGCCGCTCCATGGTGGTGCGGATGGACGACCGGCGGCTGGTCTACCCGGCGGAGAACCTCAACGAGCTGGAAATTGCGTATGCCATCACAGTACACAAAAGCCAGGGCAGCGAGTTCCCGGCGGTCATCCTCCCGGCGGCGCAGGTGCCGCCCCGCCTGTGCTACCGCAACCTCTTCTATACCGGCGTCACCCGCGGGCGGAAGCTCTGCATCGTGGTGGGCCGGCGGGACGTGGTGAACCGGATGATGTCCAACATCCGCCAGAACCTGCGCTACAGCGGCCTGGCCGCCCTGCTGGCCCAGGCTCTGCCCCCGGAGCAGGAGAACCTTTAAGGGTTTCTTTTTGGATACACCTGTGTTATACTATAATGTGTTTTGATGACCCGCGCCCGGAGATGGGCGATGGAAATAGAGAATGGGCAGCAGAGAAAGGAAATATCACGATTATGGCACAGAATGACATCGGTATCGATCTTGGTACGACGACCATCATCATCGCGCAGGAGGGGCAGGGCGTCGTGCTCAACCAGCCCAGCGTGGTGGCGGTGGATACCCGCAAGAACTGCGTGCTTGAGGCCGGCGACAAGGCCCTTGCAATGGTGGGCCGCACGCCCAACTACATCTCCGCCATCTTCCCGCTGAAGGATGGCGTCATCAGCGACCACACCATGACCCGGGAGCTCATCTGCCGCTTCGTCAATCAGGTCTACAGCTCCCACATGGTCAAGCCCCGGGTGGCCGTCTGTGTGCCTGCCGCCATCACCGGCATCGAGAGCGACGCTGTGGTGGAGGCCGTCATGGCCGCCGGTGCGCGTCAGGTCTACCTCATTGATGAGCCTATCGCCGCAGCTCTCGGCTCCGGCATCGACATCACCGTGCCGGATGGCCGAATGATCATCGACATCGGCGGCGGCACCACCGACATCGCCGTGCTGAGCCTCGGCGGCAAGGTCAAGGCCACCAGCGTCCGCGTGGCCGGCAACCACTACGACGAAGAGATCCTGAAGTTCGTGCGCAACAAGTTCAGCATCGCCATCGGCCAGCGCACCGCTGAGAGCCTGAAAAAGAACGTGGCCTGCTGCCCCCAGAAGGCGGATTTCAACGAGACCATGGAGATCAAGGGCCGCAGCCTGCTCACCGGCCTGCCCGTGCGCGTCAATGTCTCCACCGCCGACCTCTACGAGCCGGTCATGCGCCTGAGCGAGCAGATCGGCACCGCCGCCCATCAGGTGCTGGAGAAGACTCCTCCGGAGCTGGCCGGAGACATTTACCGCAACGGCGTCGTCCTCACTGGCGGCGGCGCACAGCTCCACGGCCTGCCTGAGTACCTGAGCCAGGAGCTGAAGGTGGAAGTGACCGTCTCGCCTGACCCCGTCAACTGTGTCGCGCTGGGTACGGCCATGAGCCTGCGTCTGGGCGACAAGCTGGAGACCGGCTTCATGGACGCCACCCCCCGCATGGGCCGCCGCTGAGAGGAAAGTGCTGTTCACAGAACCGTGAAAAACAATATGATTTTTGTTCATAGTTGTTGAATCGACCCGGAAAATATTGTATAATATCTTCAAATCGCTTTTTGCCGCCCGCCCCCCGGGCGGCAAAGAAAAAAGTAAATAGGAGGAAGACCATGGATTTAGGTTATGATGTGATCGTTACCATAACCGGTATTGTGCTGGTGTTTCTGATCCTCGTCCTGCTGATGGCCATCATCACGCTGGAGGGCAAGATCTTTGACGCCATGAACGGCAAGAAGGCAGCTGCCAAGGCTGCTTCTGCTGCAAAACCGGCTGCTCCTGTGAAACAGGCCGCTGCGCCCGCTCCTGCAAAGGCTGCTGCCCCGCAGGTCGAGGCCGGCATCCCCGGCGACGTTGTGGCAGCCATCATGGCAGCCATCTACTCTATGGGCAACGGCAAGTATGTGCTGAAGGCAGTCCGCCGCGGCAAGAATGGCTGGGGCAAGGCTGGCGTCAACGACACCACCGCACCCTTTTAACACAGGAGGAAAAACATGACTCAGTTTATTGAGACTCTGGTCGGTATTTTCCAGAGTTCCGGTTTTGCCAAGTTCGGTGAGCCGGGCGGCTGGCTGTACGCAGTGATGATCTGCGTGGGCTGCTTCCTGCTCTACCTCGCTATCGTCAAAGAGTTCGAGCCTCTGATCCTGCTGCCCATGGCTTTCGGCATGATCCTGGCCAACCTCCCCGGCAGCGGCGTCATCCATATGCAGTACTTCGTCGGTGACGGCCTCGAGCACCCGATGTGGGTCGAGATCCTGAACAACGGCGGTCTGGCCGATATGCTCTACATGGGCG
>OLFY01002267.1_pt1 | contig 19811 bp, 20 predicted proteins | sample 1605611 | NCBI WGS metagenome assembly OLFY01 (sample SAMEA3888923, study PRJEB22519) | human gut metagenome | biome: human gut; feature: human-associated habitat; material: faeces | place: Denmark | collected 2011
CTTGCCGAGAAAGACCAATGCCGAGGCTGGCGGCTGTGGTGGTCTTACCCACGCCGCCCTTCTGATTTGCCAGTGCGATTGTTTTCAATGGGACACCTCCTCCAACAAAAAAGGAGCCTTGCGGCCCCTGTTCTAACAAAGCTGTTGCTTCTTACGGTTATTCTTTTTTCGGGTGGTATTCTTTCTATTCTCAGTCTTGCTATATCTCAGTCTTATTAGATTTCGATTTTCGAAAGTCAAGAAATTCGAAAACCGAAAATCAAGACTTTCGAAAATCGAAAGTCACAGAAGCGCAGACTCCGGCCACATCTATGATTTTCGAAAATCGAAAGTCTGGACTTTCGATTTATTCAGGATATATCGCCGGCAAAGTTTTTCACATAAATGATAGCCGGTTTTCCAAGTCCTTGCCGCTTTCGTTCAATCAAACCAATACCTTTCTTGCTGTCCAATTCTGCGAATAGGCGCACCGCCTTTTCAGAGCGGCAGCGCAGGGTTTCCATGACTTCTTCTACCGTAAAAATGATAAAGACACGATTTTGGTCGTCAACCCAACCGTTCCGATAGGACAACTCCATGCGATCAAGCAGTAGTCCATACAGCAGCTTTGCATCAGAGGAAACGCCATCAAACCGACTATCGGTGATTAGCAGTTTTGGAATGCGAAAGAAAGCGTATTGTTCACCAGAATGTCCATAGTAATAGGGCAGGGATAAGGCCATAGCGTTCACCTCACATTCTATGGGATATAAAAGGGCAGGGGAATCCCTGCCCTGAGATTTCAAATTTTTAATTGCTCGGTACACTTTTGCAACAGAGCTTGAAATTTTTCGGGTTTTCTATTTCCGCGTAGGCAATAGGACGACGAAAGAAAGGTTACAAGCGAATCCCTTGTAATATTCCACCCTTTTCTTCCGAGTATGGCAGTAATACGCTTTTCGAGTACCCAGCGTTGAATAGCGGTCATTGAGAACCCTGTCAGTTCCCTGATTTGCTGTGTCCGAAGGAGATCGGGCAGGTATGAAAAATGTGCCTGCAGCACCTCATATATTTGCCGATTTACATTTTCATCATTTCCATAAAGCGTATCCTTTTTGTAAAGATAGGCAAGTGCATCTGTGAGCTTAATGTGATGAATACGCCCGGTAGGGGTATCTACTATCTCATATGAGATTTCTCCGCGCCGGGTTAAATTATACGCAGTCTTGTGGCATATCCCGCACACTTCACAAAACTGCTTTTGTGTAATATACTCCGGATATGCTACTGCAAGATCCGAATAATAGGTCAGCAGATCCATTTCAGTTCTCCCTTCTGGTGATTGCCGACAGCAGAGAAAACCAATGATTCTCAGAAATGTGGTCTATCCTATTTTCTATCCTTTGTCCATTTTTGCTCGCATTTTTCGGAAAATGCGAAAGCGCCTGCCACCCCTGTTTTTCTTGTATCAAATACTCAAAAAGTCCTGATTTTTCAATGGGTTCAAGGCATAGTAACTACCGTGTACTGCTTCGATGTGACGCCTAAGTGGAACAGTTTCGAAATTACTCGAAATCGTTTGACGGCCAAAAACCGTCCGTGGGTTCGAATCCCACGCCCTCCGCCAGCGAAAAACCCAGTCATATCAAGGCTTTGCGCCCATATGACTGGGCTTTTCTTTTTGCTAATCTGCCATTGCTGCACATGATTTTCGGCAAGAAGTCATGTCTGCCATCCGACGGCCTCGGTTTCCGGCAGGGTCAGGACGTTGTCCATTACGTTTGCGGACGTAAGCTTGGACTTATAATCCAAGTGGCTGTAGATGTTTGCCGTGGTGCTGATATCGCTGTGGCCCAGCCATTCCTGGATCTGCTTCATGGGCACGTCGTTGGCAAGCAGCAGCGAGGCGCAGCTGTGCCGGAGATCGTGGAAGCGGATATGCCGCAGACCTTTCAATTCCAGCAGCTTGCTGAAATTGCTGCTGAGATTCCGGGGATTAAAAATGTTCCCCATTACATCCACGAACACATAGCCGTCGTATTCCCGGTTGTAGCAGTTGCCGCAGATCCTCTTGTTTTCCTTCTGCTGCTCCTTCAAGGCCAGCAGCTTCTCCCGGATATTGTCGACCAGAGGAAGAGAGCGCAGACTGGATTTCGTCTTGGCGCGATCCTCGCGGACGATCTCATACTTGCCGTCTATCTTGGCATTTGTTACGATGTGTCTGATGGTGATGGTATTGCGCTCAAAGTCGATGGCGTCCCATCTCAGGCCCAGAGCCTCGCTGCGCCGGAGCCCGTAGAACGCGGTGATCTGGATCAGCAGAGAATAGGGGTGATCCTTTGTCGCCTCAAAGAGCTGCTCCAGCTCCTCCAAACGGTAGTAATCCGCGATATACTTCTGCTTCTTCGGACGCTCCACCTTGTCGGCGGGGTTGTACGGAATGAGGTCCATCTTGACGGCATATTTCAGAGCCTTGTGAATATTGGCGTGCTCGTGGATGACCGTGCTGGCAGACACGGTTTTCAGCTCGTACAGATAGAAGCTCTGAATATGCCTGGCTTGAAGCTCGCCCAGCTTGACGCCGGTTTTCCGAAAGTACGGTGCGATTTTTCCCTTTACCATCTGGGTGTAAGAGGAAAAGGTCGTCTTCTCAATCGAATTGCGAACGACCTCCAGCCAAAGCTCCATAAAGTCGGCAAAGAGCATATCGGCAGACAGCTCTCCGTTTGACTTGTGCTCGGCAGGGGGAACATAGGTCTGACGCAGCTCCAGCAGCATTTTCTCCGCGCGCTTTTTGTTGTTCTTAATTGGCAGTCCCGTTGGAAACCACGGCTGCTTCCGTTTGCCGTTGGCGTCCAAATAGCTCAGGACCATATAATAGTAGTCGTTTTTGATTTGCAGGTGTCCCGCTATCATTCATCCATACCTCCTTTTGCTGACAGCGTATGAACGGGCACCCTTTCGGACCGTAACCATTATACGGCCTACTCAGATGCCCGTCCAATGTGTCGTTTCAGTTCAAATCCGTGTCACGCTGCCGGCTGGGGATTGCCCGCCGAGAGAGCGTAGCGGATCACGTTGATTTTCGGAATGCGGTAGGCGTTTCCGATTTTCATGCCGGGGATATACCCGTCGCCAATCAGCTCGTAGGCCAGATGGCGGCTGATTTTCAGCATGGACTGGACCTGGGCAACGTTCACAATGTCGGGGTAATCCGTGAACATCACCTCATACATGGTCTGCAGCTCAGTCTTCGTCACCGAAACCACCTCCTCCGTCGTCGCGCATAAAGCTGTTGAGCCTTCTTTCGACCATGTGAAGCACATAATGGACCTCGCTTTGGCTCAGATTAAAGGACAATACATGTCCTTCTTCGTCAGTGAGATTGATGGTCATTCGTTCGTTGCTGACATCAATATCAGCGTAGTATTTCTTTAGGAATCTGTCGAAGAGGATATCCACCATTTCACAGCCGTCTTTGGAAAACACGTCAATCATATCATCCAGATAGTCCATTCTTCCTTCGTCCAAATCGAATTCAATGATTTCTTTTATGATTTCTTTCATTGTAAAATCTCCTTTCAGCGGGCGTCGCGGTCTCGGTGCTGACGCTCCAAATGTTTGTTGTAAAAGTCCATAGCCTTGACAAGCGTCTCGGTCATCTGTTTCATAGAGGTGTCCGGACGGAAGAAACTGCGGAGCTTGTCCACCGGCACCTTGACATATTCCACCTGATTGCCCTTGACTTCGGACATGAGCTGCATCACTGCACTATCAGTAAACCTCTGCTCCTCGCTCATGCGTCGTAACCGCTGAGCCTGAGACAGCGACGGCGTCACCTCGTCGCAGTCCATAATGGAGAAGAGCGTTTCCTGCTCGGACGGCTGCAGATACGACAGCTCCACCGCCGGAGTCAGGGCAATTCTTCCGTCATCCACCATCTGGAGGATTTCGGGGATCAGGTTGGTAAGGCGGATATAGCGTTTGACTTGAGAGGCACTGTCTCCCTTTGCAATTTCTTCGACTGTCAACTTCGGACCAAGTTGGTCCGAAGTTCGCCCTTGGTGGCGCAGCGCCTCCATTTTCATCTTGTACGCAAAGGCCTTTTCCGACGGCAGAATGTGCTCCCGCTGCAGGTTGCTGTCCACCATGGTAATGACGGCCTCCTCGTCGGTCAGCTTGCGGACGATCACCGGCATGGTGTCCATCCCCAGCGCCTTGCAGGCGGCAAGCCGCCGATGGCCGGAGATCAGCTCATATCCGCCTCCCTCCTTGGGCCGCGCCAGGGCGGGAGACAGCACGCCGGCGTCGGCAATGCTCTTCATCAGCTCCGCCATCTCCGCGTCGTTCTTCACCTTGAAGGGGTGATTCTTGAAGGGCGTCAGCTCGGTCAGCGGTATTTCTTCCACCTTTGGCTTACGGGTGTCCGCCCGTTCCTGCTCGGTCATGAACAGCTCGTCATAGCCGCTCAGGCCTAAATCAATGGTTTGGCTTTTCAATTTCATCATCTCTCTTTCTGCTGTAATCAGCGTTCATATTGTTTTTCTTCTCTCGTCGAAGCGGTTTGCTGCCGCAGGGCGCTTTTCTCCCGCTCCGAGAGATAGGGGTCGTTCTCCAGCCGTGCCTCGAATTCGCTCTCCAGAAGCTCCCGGAGCTTCGGATGGTCCTCGATGATGGCGCAGGCTGTTTTCTTTTTCTTACGCAGGTCAGCCAGTACCGTGGTGCAGGCGGCACACTGCTTTTTGAGCTCCGTCATACGCTCCGGATCGGTGCAGTTCCGCTGCTTGTTGCGGATCTTGCTGCGGGTAGCGGTCACCTCGTCGATCTCTGCGTTGACCCGCGCGATATAGCGCTGCAGGTCCTGTGGCGTCTCCAGATGCTCCTGTTCCACCAGCGTCATTTCAGACGTGTATCGATCCAGACGCCGGCAGGCCTCCCGACACTCCGCCGACAGCGGCTGCTGGTATTCCTTTTCGTACATGGGCGCGACGCCCAGCACGATGGCGACTGCCCGGAAGAAGCTGACGTATCCGGTGATGCGCGGCGCCTTGAAGTAGAAATCCCGCTTGCGGTAGTAGGCCTCCGTGGGCGGGTTTTCTCTTGCGTAGCCCCTGGAATAGGGCTTCAGAAAGGCGTAATAGCTCTGCGTCACCCTGTAGTCCCGCTGGTTTTCCAGCAGCCGTTCCCGCATGGCCTCCTTTTCGTAGGCGGGGCCCAAACGGAAGGTGCGCGTACACTTCTTGGAGCGAAAGGGCCGGATCGTGGCGTACTTATGGGTTAGTCCGCACTCGAACGCATAGCCCAGCTTGCGGAGCACTGTGGTCATTTCCGACCAACTGCTGCACAGGGACAGCGCCTTGTCCAGCGCCTGGCGCATCAGATTGAAGCGGGTGGGCTCTCCGTTCTTCTCGGCAAAGTAGACGGAGCGCGCCGCTTTGTGCCGCTGTGGGTTCTGCACCACCGACAGGCCGTGCTCCCTGCAGATGCGGTCTGACATGGCGCGCAGGGCGTAATAGACGCAGTATTTTGCCTCCAGCTTGCGCCCGTCCCACATGCCCACGGAGTTCACGACGAAGTGGTTGTGGTAGGTTCCTGTGTTGAAGTGGGTCGCCACCAGCACCTGGTAGCTGTCGCCCCAGAGACGCCGCGCAGTCTCCAGCCCGATCCGGTGACACTCCGCCGCCGACACCTCGCCGGTTTTGAAGGACTGGTAGGCGTGGTAGGCCCCGTTTCCGCCGGTCTTGCCGAATCGCCGCTGGGTGGCGGACATTTCCTGCGCCGCCGTTTCTGCGCGGCAGTTGACGCCGGTGACGGCGTAGCTCTGCTCACCTTCGTCCAGGGTCTTGGCCTTGTTGGCGGCGTAGATCAGCACCTGCTCCAGATCCGTCAGCCGGGTCTTCTCCGGGTTGCTGCAGTAGTCTACCACGCGGGAAACGCTGTCATGGATCGCCCAGATCTTCGTCACCGCCATCGGCTTCGTCCTCCTCTCCGTGATAGGCCTGCAAAAGCAGGTCCTCGATCTCCGTCAGCGCGTCGTTAAACGCTGCCATGGAGACCTCGTATCGGATACCATCGTGCAGCCGCGTCAGCTTCCGGTAGGCCTGCATCAATCCTTCCTTGGGCGCCTCTCTGACCACCGTGTCAGTCCCCAGGGTGCGGAGATATTCCGACATGTTCATGCCACATTTCCGCGCCTTTCTGCGGATCAGGTTTTTCTCTGTCTTAAAGACGCGCACATTGATTTCCTCCGTGCGATTGCGCATATGGTTCACCTCCTTCGGGCGGGGTTACAGGGGCCGGCCCCTTTCGTATCGGCAGATACGGGGGAATTGGGAGCCGTACGGCTACACAAATCCCATGCTCGTTACCCTTACGGATAAAAAAGCGGCGTATAGCCACGTTACAATGCTTCATTCCCGTCGGCCTCCCTCCGTGACGCAGATGACGGCTGTGACGGTAAAAGGGTAAGTGGGGCGCTACCGTCATTCAAAACCTTCTGTGACGCAAGTCCCTCGTTCCCGGAAGCATCGTCATGACCGTCAGCACCGTCATGCAGCTCCAGGATAATCAGCCGGGCCGCCGCCGTTTTGCGGTACTCGTAGCTGATCCCCATGGGGAAGAAAACCTCGCTGTAATACCGCGTCAGATACTTGCTGGCGACGTTGGGCTTCAGCTCGGTGTTGCCCACGGCGGCCAGCAGCTCGGTGGCGGTGCCCTGGAATTTACTGTGCTCAAAAAGAAATTCCACGACCTCGTACACAAAATTGGGAATCCGCTCCCGGCGCAAGTCGTCGGCGTTTAGCTCCTCGGTGATCTCCCAGCAGACGCCGCACATCTGCATTTTCAGCTTCTTTTCCTCCACGTCGCGCCCGGTGATGCAGAGGGCGGCAGCGTCGCCGAAGCGTTCCTCCTTGCGGAGGATCATCACCGTGTCCGCCACGCCCATGATGCCGGTGGAGCCGGTCATATCGTTGAAGATATTGCTGCTGTCCCGATCCTTGCGGGTGTGGTGCACCAGAAAGATGCAGATGCCGTGATTGTCGGCGATCTTCTTCAGGGAAGACAGATCCCGGTAGTCCTGGGCGTAGGCATTGACCTTCCCGGAGACGTTGTCCCGGATCATCTGCAGCGTGTCGATGAAGATCAGCCCCGTGGAGGGGTAATCCTGCAGCACGGCCTCGATCTGGCTTTCCAGCTCAGAGCCCAGTTGACCGCAGGAGAAGCCGAAATGCAGGTTCTCCGGCGGCGCTTCGGTCAGCTCCTGCATTCGCTGCTGGATGCGCCACTCCCGGTCCTCCAGCGCCAGATACACCACGTCGGTTTTCCGGGTGGGGATGCCCCATACCGGCTCGCCCTTGCTGATCTGGAGACAGAGCCAGAGGACCATCCAGCTCTTGCCGATCTTGGAGTCGCCGGCCATGACCGCCAGCCCGTCGGCGAGGATGCCGTCAATGAGCATCCTCGGGTGCGCCAGCGGCTTGTAGTACAGCGTCTCCGCGTCAATCAGTTGAATCTTGTTCATGTGTTTTCACCTTCTTTCTTTTTAGCTGGTAAGTTTGTTTTGTGGTTTGCGCCGTCCTTCCGATACGGTTTTTGTATGCCTGCCCCGGGATCTCCGCGGCGTCGCCGTGCTCGCTCTTTCGAGGTCGTCGCACGGTCATATCTCTTTCGGTGACGGTTATTCAGTTATCTGTTGGTGCATCACCTCCTTTTCGGGTGAGGGAATCGGATGCTTCTGAGGAACCCCTTCACTAGCTAGTAAGTTCAGATGGGCGTTTTTGGGGGTGTCGGAGAAAACTTTTTCTCTCTCAAGTGGTAGATCACGGGAACGGCGAAAAATTAAGGCGTGGAGAAAAATTTTCTTGTTACCGCCATTTTTCGATATGTCCCCTCACTAAGGGATGAGTGGGAAGGGTCGATTTTATGGGTGTCGCCGGAAAAATTTGTCCCTCAAGTGGTAGGTCACGAGAAAGGCGAAAAATTAAGCCTTGCAGAAGTTTTTTGAGTCCCCTCACTAACTTAGGAATGGGAAGCACCGTTTTTACGGGTATCACCGGAAAAATTCTTCCCTCAAGGGGTAGATCACGGGAAAGCGGAAAAATTAAGATCAGGCGAAAGTTTTTTTGATGGCTGCGATTTTCGAAATATCTCTTCACTAGTTAAGCGATGGGAGCCTGTCTTTATGGGGGTTATCGGCGAAAAATTTATCCGCTCTATTCGGTGGCGTACATCACCTCCTCACTAAGTAAGGAATGAGAGCGGGCATTTTTATGGGTGTCCCGGAAAATTTTCTTTTATGGCATCAATTTTGATGCCGCAGCCCGATTTGCCCTTTGAAGGTGGCATCAAAATTGATGCCACTCGACTAAAACCCGCTTTCGTCTTAGCTTTTTGGTGCCAAAACGGAGCCAAGCCCCGGCGCTCTCTCGCGTCTGGCGCCAAAACGGAGCCAATCTCTCGCAAAATCTCCTCCCACACCACTACCGCAACCTTCGAGCTTCCAAAACGACATTTATTTTCGAAACTTCTTGAAAATATTTTGTAGCGACTTATTTGCCGGTAAGGGGAGCCTGTGTTTGCTTGACCTCTCCATTCCCTTACAGCAACATGGAGGGCAAAAAAACGACATCCTATTTCTCACTTTTTGAAAATCTTTCTCTACTCCTGTACCGCACGGTCTTGAGGCAAAAAGTAAACACCGGGCAGAAACTTTTCCTTCTACTCCTGTACCGCAACATCAAAAGCAAAAAAGTAAACACTACATCGGAACTTTTTTCCTCTACTACTTAACAGCCACATGAGATGCCTTGAAAACGACATCAAATTACAGCGTTTTCAAAAAGTCCCTCTACTCTCTTACCGCAACATCGGAGGCCAAAAAACGACATCGATTTTTGAAAGTTTTCAGAAAAGTCACAAATTAGTGGAGTTTCACAGCTCAAAGCGCAAAAAGAGCGCCTGCCTCTTTTCAGAAGCAGACGCTCTTTTGGTATTATTCAGTTTTTACTTCATCAGCCGGATCAGCAGCTCGTTCACGTCCTCTGTAGGCTTGCCGCCGGCCAGCAGCTTGTTCCGAAAGGCCAGCATCACGCTCGTCAGCAACCGGCGCTCATTGGTGCATAGTTCCAAAACCCGGTCTCTTTTACACCGCCCGAACATGGCCGCACCTCAGCAGTAGACCAACTCGGAGAGGACGACCTCCTCGGCTCGCTGTCGGATGGAGTTCATCCGACCAACCCATTCCATCTGATCAGCGGCCTTCAGCTGTTCTGTGACGCCTTCGGCCTTCTTCATTTGCTCGACCAGCCGGTCGAACATGGCCTGCGCCGACTCGCCGATCTCCGCAAGATGCGGCTCCAGGGTCCCCGTCAGCAGCATCCCTGTGTAGATCCCGTCCATGTGCGTGCGCAGATACCGCCTCCGCGCCGCTGCAAATCTGTTTTCCATACCGCGCCTCCTTCATATACGCATCGTTTTTAGTTTCCCTTCGCGTACATGATAGCCCTGCGTCACCCCGGAGTCCAATGTGCAATAATCGGATTTGCAGTCTTGACAATGGGATATATATTTTGCGCAGCCTATTGATTTGTGCAAAATTGTGAGTATAATAGATATTGAAATGTGTGTGCCGTTCGGCACGTAACAAGTTGAATTATGTATTTGCCGGCGCGTTGACTATGCTGAAAAGTGCGGAGGTGCGCAATGTTATATCGAAAAATCCAACCGTATATTGAAAGCTATCTGAAATCCGATTCCAACAAGGTGCTGATTATCGACGGGGCGCGTCAGATCGGAAAGACGTTTATTATCCGGCACGTCGGGCAGCAGCTCTTTGAGAACTATATCGAGCTGAACTTTGCGGAGGATTACAACGGTCCCAGGCTGTTTGAACAGGTCCGCACCGTCAAGGACTTCTATTTCCAGGTCAGCACCATCGCCGGCGAGAGAATGGGAGAGAAGAAAAACACGCTGATTTTCCTTGATGAGATCCAGGCGTATCCGCACCTGCTGACCATGCTCAAGTTTTTGAAGCAGGACGACAGGTACACCTATATTGCCAGCGGGTCGCTGCTCGGTGTGACCTTGAAGAAGACCACCTCGATCCCCATCGGAAGCATTGAAGTAAAGCGCATGTTCCCGCTGGATTTTGAGGAGTTTCTGCTGGCAAACGGGTTTAATCAGTTCGCCATCGATATGATGCATGAGAAGTTCCTTGCCGGTGAGAGCCTGGATGCAGCTATGCACGGGAAGGTGATGGACCTCTTCAAGAAATATCTGTTGATTGGCGGGCTGCCCGACGCCGTGAACTCCTTTATTGCAGACACCAACATCGTAAAGGTCAGGACGATCCATCGGGATATCCGCGCGTTCTATGCTGATGACGCGTCGAAGTACGAGGCGGACAATAACAAGAAGCTGAAGATCCGCAGGATCTACGATATGATCCCCTCCAATCTGGAGAGCAAGAAGAAACGGGTGGTCTTTCAGGATATCGAGGACAAGCGAGGCAAGCGTTTTTCCGACTATCAGGATGAGTTTGAATATCTGATCTCCGCGGGAATCGCCCTGGACGTCAACGCGATCACTACCCCAGTCTTTCCCCTAACACAGTCTGTCGGCAAAAACCTGCTCAAGCTCTATTTGAACGACGTAGGCCTTTTGACGGACGTTTTGTACGGCAGCAATATACGTGCGATCCTGGACGATGAGACGGGGATCAATCTCGGCTCCGTGTATGAAAGCGTGGTGGCCCAGGAGCTGGCTGCGCACGGCTTCAAGCTGTTCTATTACGATAACCGCAGCAAGGGCGAGGTGGATTATCTGATCGACGATTACGACAGCCTCTCCGCCGTCCCCATCGAGGTCAAGTCCGGCAAGGACTACACCGTCCACAGCGCGCTGAATACTTTTGTAAAGAACGACGATTATCATGTGAAAAAGGCCTATGTTCTGTCCAACGCCCGCGAGATCACGACGAACGGCAAGATCACGTATCTGCCGATTTATGATGTGATGTTTTTGGAAAATGTGCCAACGCAACAAGAAATGAATTAATACGCTACCAACATACAGAGAATTTTGGAGGAAGCAAATATGACTTACCTTGATAGGGCAATTAAAGATGGATATGCCATTATCACCGGCCCGGAGAATAAGCAGAAGATCATCTATGTCACGTCTGATAATCACACAGAAAACTATAACGATCCCGAGGAAAAAGTTCGGGCTGAATTCTGGGCGGAACTGATCTACGAATACGACTACCCAGCACATCGCATTAAGGTTGAGGTGACGATCCCGGATCGTGTACCGACGGACCGTGCGGATATTGTCATTTTCTCTGATGATGAATGCAAAAAACCGTATGCGGTTGTAGAGTGCAAACGAGATGGCGTTACAGATGCGGAGTTCTTGCAGGCAATTGAGCAGGGTGTAGGCAACGCAACGTGGGTAAAGCTTCGTGCAAGCTATGTGGTTATTATTGCTGGCGCTACTCGTCGGGTGTTGGATTTCTCGGACGATAGTACCGGCATTCTCGAACGAGAGAATAATATCATTGCCGATCTTCCAAAAGCCTATGGAAAACCGCAAGCATTCCGCTTTTACAGAGGTGGAGAATATACAGATGTAGACGGCAAGAAAAAGAAGGCCCCTGATATCCAGCCGGTTGCCAGAGAAGATTTGATTACTGCTATCAAGAAATGCCACAATACGCTTTGGGGCGGCGGCAGGCTGTCACCACCGACGGCCTTCGGTGAGCTTTGCAAACTGATATTTGTCAAAATTAGTGATGAGCAAAAGCCCCGGAAAAAAGGAGAACCGTATCAGTTCCAGATCAAAACGCACGAGCCTTCTTCCAAGCTGGCGGAACGTATCAACGCGCTTTACAATGAGCAGAAAGTCAAAGACCCGGAAGTATTCACGGATTCAATCAAGGTCGATGACCGCGTCCTCCGTACAGTCGTATCTCACCTTGAGTCTATAAACCTGAATAAAACCGACCTCGATGTGAAGGGTGTCGCCTTCGAGCAGTTTATGGACGGCTTTTTCAAGGGCGACTTTGGTCAGTATTTTACCCCTCGCCCCATTATCGAATTTGCGGTAAAAATGATGAAGCCGGAACATGATTGGGATGTGCTTGACCCTGCCTGTGGCTCCGGCGGATTTCTGCTGCACGCTCTGGACTATATGCGTTCGCAGGCCAGTGAGTATTATGATAAGGACACAGTTGATTATTTTAACTACTGGCACGACTTTGCTTCCAAGCACCTGTACGGCATCGAGATCAATGACGAAATTGCCCGTGTCGCTAAGATGAACATGATTGTTCACGATGACGGGCACACCAACGTCATCAGCTTTGACGCGCTGGACAGCATTGACAAGATGCACGACCATAACCGCGGATTTGAAGCTGGAAAGTTCGATCTGATTCTGACCAATCCGCCGTTTGGCTCCACAATCACGAAGGCGGAAAAACCCTATTTGGCTAATTATGAATTAGGTAAAACAAAGGACGCTAAAGGAAAATATAAAGATCGTCCCCGACAGAGCTCCGAAATACTGTTTATTGAACGCATTTGGGAGTTCCTGAAGCCCGGAACCGGCAAGGCGGCAATCGTACTTCCCGACGGCGTTCTGACAAACAGCTCCGCGCAGTATGTACGCGATTTCATCTTGGAGAAGTTCCAACTGCTTGCAGTTGTGAGCTTGCCTCAGTGTGCCTTTGCCCATTTTGGTGCCGGTGTAAAGGCGTCCATTATCTTTGTCCGCAAGCGTAAAGCCGATGAAAAACCGGACGAAAACGAAGCCATCTTCATGGCAGCGCCGGCGCTGATCGGCTATGACGCCACCGGACGCAAAACCAATTCTCAGCTCGATGAGATCATTCAGAAGTACGAAGAATTTCAAAAGGACGCAACATCTTTTTTCGCATGACCCCCGATGCGAAAGACCTTTGCGTCTTCGCTGTCAAACGGGGGGATATAACGGGAAGATTTGATGTCCGAAACCTTAAGTATAGTCAAAGTCAGCCTGGGAAAAAGCAAGAAAAAGTCTCTCTTGGTAGCTTAACAAGCGAGGAACCTTGCTATGGAACATCTGCTTCTGCAATTGAGAGGACAGATGAAAGCCAGCCGAAATACATCCGTATCACAGATTTTGACGATTTTGGTATCGAAGATAATCATAAATTTGTAACTACGGAAAACTATGTGCAAAAGCACATTCTTGAAATTGGAGACATACTATTTGCAAGAACTGGCGGAACAGTAGGAAAAACATATTATTATGACGGAAGCATAGGAAAATCTGTTTTTGCCGGATATTGTATTCGTTTCCGTTTTGATGATAAAAAAGTCCTTCCCAAATTCATATATTGGTACACGAAAACTACCGCATTTACAAATTGGGTAAAGGGTATTCAGCGCCCTTCGGGTCAGCCAAATATTAACAAAGAAGAATACAAATCATTTGAGATTATTTTACCTGATTACGAAACACAGGGGAAATTATGTGCTGAAATGGATAATGCTGAAATCGAGCGGAAGCAAAAACTCTATCACGCAAATGAATTACTCCACCAAAACCCGATATATCTCATTGATAGGTTGGGGCTGACGTTTGACTTTTCTGCAACGCAGAAAATCACCTATGCAACAACCGTAGCGAACATAGAAGGGCGTATTGATGCTGACTACTACTCACCGAAATTTTCTCATTTTAGAAAGCAGATTGAAGCATTACCGTATCGGACTGTCAGTGTAAATGACATCAGTGAGAAAATCGTATCCGGCTTTGCAGCAGGCAAACAGGATCAGGCCGACAATTTGCCGGAGGATCAGCGAGTTCCTCATCTTCGCCCATTCAGCATAACACCTGAAGGCGAGCTGTCGTTTGAAACAAAGAAGTATGTGCCTAAGAGCCGACTAAAATCCGAAGATTATTGCAAAAAAAACGAGGTTATCTTCAACAATACTAATTCTCCGGATCTTGTTGGCAAAACGACCGTATTTGATTCAGATGTTCTTTGCGCAGCATCTAATCACATGACAAGAATAACCGTAAAAGAGGGTGTAAATCCGTATTACGTTGCAGCATTCTTTAATGTGCTGCTCAGCATTGGCTACTGGAAGCTGCTTTGCACGAATTTCAACAATCAAGCTGGTGTCAATACGGATACGCTGAAAAGGGTAAAGATCCCGCTCCCCCCGAAAGAAATACAGGATCAGATCGCAGCTGAATTGATGCAGCGTCGTAGTCAGGCTAATGTTCTTCGCAGACAGGCTATCAAGGAATGGGCAGATGCCAAAGCGCAGTTTGAGAAAGAGTTGTTGGGAGAATAGATAATGAATTCGTTATTCAAAAACATGCAGATAAACCAGCTCTCGGGACGACTCCGACAGATTGCAGGTACTCCCAACGTACTGAGTATGCAGTTTTCGGCTGTTGATGTTGCCGGTATTCGTGAGAGCATCATCACAATCGCGAATGAGTGCAAGGCAGATGATCCTCAGATTGCCCGACAGCTGCTCGCAGCAAAGGATATCCTGTTCGCTGTTAACCAATTCGGACAAGCGTTTATTAATCCATACGCTATCGGAGAAATCCTCTTCGGACTGGATTATCTTGCGGCCAAAGGCCAGGCACCATCTGCAGAGAAGCAAACAACTGCTGAGATTTGGTCCTACATACATCCACTAATACAGAAATCTTCAAAGAAACTGTTTGAGGACGGTCATTTCGCAAACGCGGCAGAGGATGCTTTCATTGAAATTAATGCGCGTGTTAAAAACCTGTTTTCGATTGTGAATCCCGGAAGCAAGGTTCCAGACGGGGACACAGCCATGACTACCGTTTTCTCAACTAATAACCCGCTTATAGAGTTTTGCGACCGAAGCACGGAAACCGGATATAACAAGCAAAAGGGCTATATGCAAATGCTCGCAGGAGCAATGTCTGCTCTCCGCAATCCGAAAGCTCATTCTAATAGCGAGATATTGTCTGCTGAAGAGGCATACCGCCGCCTTACTACAGCTAGTATGCTCATGTATGCTATCGACGATGCGTTGAAGTATTCCAGGATTAAAGAATAAGAGAGAGGAAAAAACTATGGTTAAGCTGAGTGGGATATTAGAATACTCAATGGGAGGATTTCTATGTCTTCGAGGGTTTGCCGATTATAAAACACTATCCAGAGTTTCAAAAGAAAACCCTGATGTGCAAAGGTCACTCATCGAAGAACATAAAGGTGAAATGGCCGAATTCCTAAATAGAGGGTTGTATCGGTTTTTCCCTGAAGTGGTTCTTTCTGTTTCCCTCTTATCAAATAACAACTATGCTGATGTCGAACGTTTTTTTGAAACCGTCCGCACATTCGGATCGTGGAAAGAAAACCTTGGAAATATAAACATCTCTATCTTCAATCATGAAGCAGGAGATAAGAATAGGGTTGCGCATTTTGCATTTGATGAATCAATCGTTCAATTGAACAGGGTTGATGGTAATCATAGATTGAGTGCAGCGGACGAAGTAACAAGTAGTTTCAAGGTCCCATTTTGTTTGGTTTTGTGCCGTAATACAGACGAGGAGAGTCAATACTCGCGTGCCATTTTTCACAATATAAACTCGAAACAAATCCCGCTTAAACTTGAAGAAAACTTAAAAGTAATCTTAACCAGTGAAAACGCCTTCTCAAATGAGGTTTTGAAAACAGACCCTTCTTTTGGATGGGCTTATTATTTGGCAAGAGTTGCAGCAAAAAACATCAATTTTTCAGAGTATCCCTTTATTAATTTGCTAATTCAGCAGGAAAAGTACACTTTCCTGAAGGAAACTTTTGATTCTTTGCTTAACAGTGGCTACCTGCCTAAAGCCGATATTGCTTTTGATATGTTTTCAGGGCAATTACCAGAAATTGACCATGCGTTGAGGGAGGCACAATTACACAGTTTGCCACAAAACATCGCCGTTATCGGCGCCCTCTCCTTTTACAAACTAACTGATCAAAACAAGTACCACAGGTTTATTTGTTGGATAAAAGAAAACTGCATTGCGGATGCACCTAATATTCACATGCATGACCTGATCAGTATCTATGATAAGGTATTTGAGAATTCTCCTAAATCTGTATTTATGTCTATGAAATTTGGAGAGGAAACCGTAAATACATATCAAACGGTTAAGGATGTAAAAGAAATCCTGAAACGAGAAAATAACATTGATTTGAAAATAATAAAAGTTGATGAACACGAGGATGGCTATTCAGATGAAATATACCACCGTATTATTGATGGTATTAGAGAAGCCTCTCTCGTGATTGCAGATTTATCTTATGGAAACAAAAATGTCCATCATGAAATTGGATATGCGCAAGGCATTGGGAAAAAAGTATTATTAATATATCAAATACGTGATGGTATTGATCCAAAAGAAGAAATCGGATCGAATATTTCAATGCATGATCAACTTAGATTTACAAATATTGTAGAATTGCGGTCGCAGCTGCTAAAAAGGATACGAAATTTCTTTGGTATCCCGGAATCAACTGATTGAACTTAGGTGGTGGGTCTATGCCAAAAAGTGTAATACAATATAGTCTCTTAATATCATGTCCTGGAGACATCAAAGAAGAAATAAACTGTGTTGAAGAATGCGTTACGCAGTTTAATACGCTATACTCTGACGCTTTGGGAATTGAGATTGTAACCAAGCATTGGAGAAAAAGCTCCTATGCTCAGTCAGGTGGAAAACCGCAGGCGCTGTTAAATGAGCAATTTGTAAATGATTGTGATGCAGCAGTTGCAATTCTGTGGACACGCTTTGGAACCCCCACCGATGAATATGGCTCCGGCACAGAGGAAGAGGTAGAAATTATGCTGTCTTCCGGGAAACAGGTATTTATGTATTTCTCGGACAAGCCTCTTTCTCCGTCTCAAATGAACGAGGAAAGCTATAAGAAGGTTCAGGCGTTTCGTGAAAAATATAAAGGTAGAGGTATCTACTTTACATATTCATCGGACGAAGAATTCAAAACGCTGTTTTTTGCACATTTATCCCAATTCTTTTTAAGCGAAAAGAGAGTTGCAGAAGTTAAAGGCGAGCGTCATTCTGAATTGAAGATCGTCGGTATTGACCAAACTCAACACATCAGTGATGTAGCCCCCATAATTAGCTTCATTCCAAATACTGATATGACTATCAGTAAGTACTTGGAAAAAATACGGACGCTATATGCTGATATTTCTGCCAGAAACTTAGAGAAACGTATTGAAATGCCGGAAAAAATTGTAAGATACACCTTAGCGTTTAATAAGCCCGTAGAAATTGACGAAGGTGATCGAAAGATAATTTGTTCCATGGCTGATCACTTAGGCATCAATATTACCGAAGACTTTTTCATCCTTGGAAATCTATCACAGAGTAGTATACCAACAGGTATAATGGGCGGCTATTCGTTTAGTGGAACAGACGCAGAAAAAGAGAAATACGATACCATTCAGGAACTTTTGGAAACAATTTCGAAAGCATTGGAATGGGCGCCTGTCGAAAAAGCATTTGATGATAAGAAGTGTTTGAAACTTGCCCTTCAAAATTGCGGAACCGACATAGATGAAGATATAGAGATTTCTCTCAGGATTCCAAAGAATAGTTTGTTGCCAATAAGTGAGTTTCCCAAGTTTGATAATGACAAAATGGGTTACCTGCTGAATGATTGCGATATGAGCGAACTTTTCGGCATATGTAGTACATCAACGTATTCACATTACGACTCATCTATTGTAACAAGTCGCCGGTTCTCTCCTCGTGTTTCTACGTCTTCTGTTTTCCCGGGATATGTCCCGAATTATAATGACGATTTTGAAAGTGAACTTGCTGATATATTCTCTTATTCTTGCTTTGGCGAAGGAGAAGAATACATTGTAAAAATCAAATTTGATTACATTAAGCATAATACGATAATCGCTTTCCCTTCGGTTATTTTTATTAAAGCTCCTTTCACGGTTATGCCATACACGATAACGTCCAAGAATTCGCCAAAAGTAGTGTCTGGAGAAATCAAAATTACAGAAGATATGCAACACCAATAAACAAAAAACGGCGGCAGGGATTGCCCCCCGCCGCCGTATGTCTGTTATGCATAGATCAGGTCATTATTGATAATCTCCCTTGCCCTGACCTTGATATTATTCATTCTCTGCACCCACTCCATAGGCTTCTCCGCCTTGAGTTGCTCGGTGATGCCTTCGGAGGCAGCACAGTCCTTGACTAACCGAAGGAAGAGAGCGTTGGCTTGTTCTTCGACGTCGGCAAGGTGGGAGCGTAACTTACCGCTGGTTTTCAGATTGGCATAGAGAATCGGCCGATGCTCCCGAAGGTAGCGCAGTCTCCGTTGGGCCCACACGCCGATGGTAGATTCTTCTTCGGGCGGTAACTGGGGATATTATAAAACTATCGTTCAGTCAGATTTCTCGAAAAATTCGCTTTATTCACCCTTGAAGAGCGAATAAATCGAATTTTCGGTGAATATTCGGCGAATTTTCAGTCGCAAAGGCGGCGAACCACACTTTTCAATAGAAAAGCGAGCTGAAAAACACACTTTTCAAATTTTGCCGCTGATTCTATCCCTCCAGAAAGCTCTCAAATGGCGCGTCGTCGCTCAGAAAGATATCCATCATGAACCTTGCACCCAGGCGGAAGCCGGTGATGAAGGTATCCAGCTCAGATTCGCCCATGAACTCGGCGTAGGCGTTGCAGAAGCGGAGGAACAGATCCTTGTTTTCGCCGGCGAGCTGCTCAGTGAGCTTTTCTTCCAGGTCGTTCAGCGAATCGGAGGCTTTCTTTACCGGGCATTTCGGGTGATAGCCGCGATCCTGCGGGTCGATGTTGCCGTAGTACAGCTCCTCAATGATATTTTCCCTCATTGCCCGTCACTCCATTTCTGCAGCTCCCAGAGCCGGTCAATGTGGCGGCGGGACTTGCGGAGGGTCGCGTTGTGCTCGTCTGAGGAGAGCCAGTCGATCAGATAGCACTTGGGGATCATGTACTTGTGCTGCAGCGCAAGGGCGCGGAGCTTTCCGAAGCGAATCCACTCGCAGACCGTGTGGCGGTTGTAGCCAGTAAACTCCACGATGAAGGACACGTCGATCACGTCCGGATAGTCGGCGAGCTTGTTTTCATAATAGCGCCGCGTCTTTTGCGGATCGCTGGGGAGGGGCGGCTGAATGCGAATCTTGTAGGGCTTCACTTCCTCGTTTCCGTATTTGTACCAGCTGGTGGGTACGATGTACCGGCTGGGGTTGACCTCCCGGTTGATCATAAAGTCGATGACGTCGCATTTCTTGATGGCGTAGCAGCGGGTTTTCTTCCCAGTGCAGACATGGGGGATCAGATTGAACTGCAGCAGATAGTGCGCCGTCCGCTTGCTGATATGGCAGACCTTGCGTAGCTGCTCCTTGTTCATGATTTCCGGGTATTGGGCGAGTTCCTTTGCATCGTATGTCATGACGAAGCTCCTTTCCATTTTTGCGGTCCGAAAGGGTGCTTCATCGGCGCTGTCGGGGTCTCCATTTTCTTGCCTGACTTCTTGCAAACGCGCAAGAACGGCGACTTTTTACGCAAGAACGCGGTTTTATTTGAACTCTGGGATGGTTCAAATCAGCTCTGGCCGAAACGGGTCAGAATGTCCGCAATCCCTTGCGGCGCCTGGGTTTCCACCTCTTTACAAAGCGGCCTGAAACGACCTGCCCCAGACGTGAATCTGCCAAAGTCTTACAACACTCGAAATCGTTTGACGGCCAAAAACCGTCCGTGGGTTCGAATCCCACGCCCTC
>OLFY01002292.1_pt1 | contig 19636 bp, 15 predicted proteins | sample 1605611 | NCBI WGS metagenome assembly OLFY01 (sample SAMEA3888923, study PRJEB22519) | human gut metagenome | biome: human gut; feature: human-associated habitat; material: faeces | place: Denmark | collected 2011
TAGGATTTTCTGTTCTGCCCCATGACATTTCTGAAATATGAAGAAGTCCGTCAACTCCACCAAGATCGATAAATGCTCCAAAATCAGTAACATTCTTAACAACACCTTCTACAGTATCGCCAACATGAATTCTTGCAAAAAGCTCTTCCTGTTTCTTCTTCTTCTCTGCAACCAAAAGCTGCTTTCTATCACCAATGATTCTTCTCTTCTTTGGATTAAACTCGCTGACAACAAACTCAATCTCCTGTCCTGCATACTTAGAAAGATCTTTCTCATAAGTATCAGATACAAGGCTGGCCGGAATAAAGATCTTAGTCTCATCAACGATGACACTCAAGCCACCCGTTAATACATTGACAACCTTAGCTTTAAGTACTTCTTTATTCTCAAATGCTTCACGAATGCGCTCATTACTCTTCTCCATAGCAAGGCGTTTGTATGTTAATAATACCTGTCCCTCACCATCATTCACCTTGAGTACCTTGGCGTTCATTTTGTCGCCTTCTTTCACAACATCTCTCAGATCAATGCCGGATTGATTACTGTACTCATTTCTGGTAATGATACCATCTGCTTTGTAGCCGATGTTAAGAACGATCTCATCTTCCTTAACGCTGATGACTGTCCCTTCTACAACCTCTCCATTGTGGATTGTTACTAATGATGTTTCTTCCAATAACTGTTCAAACTCATTATTCATTTCTGACATATGATTGAACCTCCTTAATAATAGTATTTGGGGTCGAGGCCCCTGCAGTAATACCCACGCTACGAAAAGATTGAAATTGCTTCAAATCCAAGTCATCAAGTGTCTGTATAAAATGTGTGTCCGGACACACATTCTTGCATATTTCATACAGTTTCTGCGTGTTCGAACTATGTTTTCCACCTATCACTATCATTGCGTCGGAGTCACCGGCAATGGCTGCCGCTTCCGTCTGACGCTCTTCGGTAGCGTTGCAAATTGTATTCATAACGTCTATATCATAACTCTTTTTCGAAAAAATATCAACTATATCTTTAAATTTCTTGTAATTAAATGTCGTTTGTGCCACAACACAAAGTTTCCTGGCTGGTTCCTGACTATAATTTTCTGCCTCCGAAACGCTTCCGATCACTGTAGCTGCGCCATTGCACCAGCCATTGATCCCTTCCACTTCCGGATGGTTTGCATTGCCGACAATGACAATACAGCTTCCTTCCTGATATTTTTTCTCAACAATGCGATGGATCTTGCTGACAAAAGGACAGGTCGCATCAACAATGCGAACCTTTTTGTCTTCCAGTTGATGATACACGTCTGCGCTGATGCCATGTGAGCGGATGATCACCGTCGCATCCTCCGCTTTGGAAAGTTCTTCCGGCGTATCGATCACACGTACACCTTTTTGTTCCAGATCCTGCACAACCTGCTCATTGTGAATGATCGGACCGAGCGTATAAACTTTCTTTCCCGTCTCCGCTTCCTTATAAACCATTTCCACTGCCCGCTTCACTCCAAAGCAAAAGCCCGCACTCTTAGCCAATGTAACTTTCATACAAATCTTTCAATCCTTTCTATGCCCACAAAGATCCGTTTTGTTCAGGCCTTTTGAACGAGTGATACGATCTTTGTCACTACTTCCTCGATCGTCATATCAGAGGTGTCTAGATAAATAGCATCTTCTGCCTGCTTTAACGGAGCGATCTCACGATTCATATCCTGCTCATCACGTGCAATAATATCCCTTTCGATCTGGGCAAGATCACTTTCCACACCGCGTTCCTTCTGCTCCAAATAACGTCTTTTAGCTCGCTCCGATGCACTGGCTGTAAGATATATCTTAAGCTCTGCATCCGGCAGGACACAAGTTCCAATATCCCGGCCGTCCATGATCACATTGTTAGCTGCCGCAAGTTCCCGCTGTAAATAAAGAAGTTTCTCACGTACAGCAGGATATTTTGAAGTATTAGATGTCATCATGCTAACCTCTTCCGTACGAATAAAGGCATTGACATTTTCACCGTTAAGTAGTACCTGCTGTTCTCCCTCCTGATAAGCAATCGTCACATTGATATGCTCACAGGCCTCTGCAATCTTTTTCTCATCTTTTGCATCAATTTCCCGGCGCAGAAAATACAGCGCCATCGCACGATACATAGCTCCGGTATCTACATAGATGAAATCCAGTTTCTTCGCTGCCATCTTGGCAATAGTACTTTTGCCGGCTCCTGCCGGTCCGTCAATTGCAATATTATACATATCTATCCTCCATTATCATTCAATACACTGATATTCCTGCCAAATACCCGGTTGACCACGCAACCTGAAGATTATACCCTCCCGTCACACTATCTACATCGATCAGCTCTCCGGCTGCAAATAAATGTGAAATCTCCTTTAATTCCATGGTTGCCGGATTGATCGCCTTTACGGAAATGCCTCCTCCGGTAACGATCGCTTCCGGAAAATCCCGCAGCTTTTTGACGGTACAGGTGAGATCTTTGCATAGTTTAACCAGTCTGTGCCGCTCCTGCCTAGTCACCTCATTGACCTGCTTATCCGGCGTGATCTCGGAAAGTTCCACGATAACCGGGATCAATTTTGACGGCAGCAGCTTTCCCAGACTGTTTTTAAACATGCTGTTTTTTTGTGCGGCAAAATCACGCTGTAACCGTTCATCTAACTGTTCTTCCGACAAGGCCGGTTTCAAGTCAATATGCAGTTTACAGTCTTTGGCACCTTTACGACCGAGCAGGCTGCTCGCCGACAAGACCAATGGTCCGCTTACACCAAAATGCGTAAACAGCATTTCTCCCTGTTCCTCGTATATTTTATGCGATCCACGTTCCACGCGCAACGACACATTGCGAAGCGATAATCCCTGCAGTCTGATTGGCCACTCTTCTACCGTCTCAACAGGCACTAACGCCGGATAACATGGTTCTAAAGCAACTCCTTCCTGTTTCAGCAGTCGGTGTCCATCACCTGTCGATCCGGTAGAAGGATATGCAAGTCCCCCCGTTGTAAGGATGACATCATCCGCTGTCAGTGTTTCCAATGCACCATGATAACTCTGTACTTTTACGCCTTTACAATTATGATCTTCGATCATAAGTCCTGTCATCTTCGTATGCAATCTGACCGTAACATTTCTTCTGCGAAGTGCTTTCTGCAGCGTTTGCAGCACATCGGAAGACTTATCAGACTGCGGAAACACGCGATTGCCGCGCTCTGTCTTTACCGCCAGACCTTCCTGTTCCAAGAAGTCGATCATACGGCTGCTGTCAAAACTATAAAAGGCACTGTACATAAATTTCGGATTGGAGATCACATGATTCAAATGATTCTCTACATCACTGTCATTGGTGATATTACACCGGCCTTTTCCTGTAATAAATAATTTTTTCCCTAATTTTTCATTTTTTTCTATAATGGTTACCTGATGTCCACAGTCCGCTGCCGCAATAGCTGCCATCATACCGGCTGCTCCACCGCCTACAACGATCACCTCACTCAATCTGTTTCATCCTTTCTAATGCAAATTTCATTGCCTCACGGGCTGCCTGCAAGCGTACCTGCCCACGATCACCGTCAAAGCAATATTTTCTGCTCTCTGCGCGCCCACGAAAGCAGGTTCCGATGTAAACGGTTCCTGCCGGTGTCCCATCTTCACCATCTTCCGGTCCTGCATAACCTGTTGTCGTAACAGAAATATCGGCTCCACTGGCCTGCGCTGTTCCAAGCGCCATTTCTTCAGCCACCTGCGCACTTACCACCGTATACTTTTGAATCGTTGTCACGGATACATGAAGCAGTTTTTGTTTAACCCGGTCTGCATACGTAACATATCCTTCTTCAAAGACATTTGATGCACCCGGTACATCTACAATACCCGCTGCGATCAGGCCTCCGGTACATGACTCCGCTGTAGAAATCTTATAACCGTTTTGGATACAATATTCTACTAACTGTACCGCCTCCTCAGATGGTACTCTTATCTCATTACATCTTTCCATCGTCCATAACCTTCCAATTTTTGATCAAATAATCCAATAACGATACCACCGTAAGTACCAGTGCTAAATAGATCAATATCTGCTCGATCACAGCAACAACTGGATTGTGTATAGACAAGATCAAGACAATGACCATGATCATCTGTACAACTGTTTTTATCTTGCCCCACCAGCTCGCCGCTATCACGACACCGGCATCCGATGCGACCAGACGAAATCCACTAATGATAAACTCACGACTTATGATCACAATAACAACCCAAGCCGGAATTCTGTTTAAGGACACCAGACAGATCATCGCCGAAGAAACTAATAATTTATCTGCCAACGGATCCATGAATTTTCCAAAATTGGATACAAGTTTATACTTTCTGGCGATATAACCATCTAAGGTATCCGTCAGACTTGCTACAACAAAAATAACTAATGCAATGTATTTGCTATAAGGGATGGCTGATACAAGCATAAACACAACAAAAAAAGGGATTAAAAATACACGAAGCATCGTAATCTTATTTGGTAAATTCATATTTATCCTCCTTCAATTCTATTCTCTTATTCCTCTATGACCTCTCCAATGAGATCATACTCATCTGCACCGGTAATCTTGACGTTTAAGAAATCTCCCGACATCAGATTCCAATCAGTTGCCACAAATACATACCCGTCCACTTCCGGTGCATCCATATACGTTCTCGTAATATAAACACCATCTTCCGGCAGAGCCCCCTCTACCATTACTTCTAAAGCACGTCCAATCTGTGCCGACGTCTTCTCAAAAGCAATCTTTTGCTGGATCTGCATGATCTCATCCCGCCGCTTTTCTGCAACTTCTTCCGGCACCTGTTCTTCCATTGCGGCTGCCGGTGTATCTTCTTCCCTTGAGTACGTAAATACACCAAGTCGATCGAATCGAAGTTCCTCCACAAATTCTTTCAGCTGTTCGAAATCCTGCTCGCTCTCGCCGGGAAATCCTGTAATCAATGTTGTTCTAAGTGCAATATCCGGAATCTCCTGACGCAGATAATGTACCATATCCCGCAGTTCTTTGCTATTGGTACGCCGCCCCATCCGCTTTAATATGCCATCAGAACCGTGCTGGATCGGAATATCCAGATAATGACATACTTTCGGAAGCGTTTTGATCGCATGAACCAGCTCTTTTGTGATTTCTTCCGGATAGCAGTATAAAATGCGGATCCATTTCAGCTCCTCTAATTCCGATAATTTTTCCAAAAGCTCAGGAAGGCTCTTGTGTCCATATAGATCCACACCATATAATGTTGTCTCTTGTGCCACCAAGATCAGCTCTTTGGCTCCGTTTTGAACCAGATGTTCTGCCTGTGCAAGCAGATTCTCCATCGGAACACTGCGATAATGTCCGCGTACTTTCGGGATCACGCAGTACGTACAGCATTTATCACAGCCTTCTGCAATCTTAAGATATGCATAATATCCACCGGACATACTATCTCGATTCGTCAGCGGCGTCGGCAGATAATCAATATTCTGTAATGTCTCAACAACACCCTGATGCTCTTTCAACTCTCCGCGGATCGTTTCCGCGAGATTTTCATACCCCATTGTGCCGACAATAATATCGACTTCCGGTATCTCCGTTTGTATCTCTTTATGGTAACGCTGAGCCAGGCATCCCGCAGCCACAAGCAGCTTACATTTAGCTGTTTCCTTGTAGGACGCCATTTCTAACAATGTATTGATACTTTCTTCCTTGGCATCCCCAATAAAACAGCAGGTATTTACAACAATCACTTCTGCCTCTGTCTCTTCATTCACAAGACGAAAGCCCTGTTCCCGCAGTGAAGTGATCATCATTTCACTGTCCACAAGATTTTTGTCACACCCTAACGACACAAAATAAATTGGTGTTACATTCTGTTGTTCCATTCGTAGTCTCCATTTCTAACAATGTTTTCTCTGTGCAGATTCCACACAATTGTTCATAAGCATTGCGATCGTCATCGGACCAACGCCTCCCGGAACCGGTGTGATCGCCCCTGCAACCGGTTCAACAGAAGCAAAGTCAACATCACCACACAACTTGCCATTTTCATCACGATCCATTCCTACGTCAATGACAGCGGCCCCGTCTTTCACATAAGAAGCATCTACAAACTTCGCCTTGCCGATCGCAACGACTAAAATATCTGCACGCTTGGCAACCGTCTTCAGATCCGGAGTGTGTGAATGACAGATCGTCACCGTTCCATTTTCTCTAAGTAAGAGCATTCCCATCGGTTTACCAACAATATTACTCCGACCGATAATAACACATTCTTTGCCGTCAATCGTTATTCCAGAACGTTTCAAAAGCTGGATGATCCCTGCCGGTGTACAGGAAACAAAGCCCGGCTGCCCAATACTTAAACGTCCTACGCTCTCCGGATGAAAACCATCCACATCTTTGTCCGGCGAAATCGTACGGATCACTTTATCCTCATCAATATGCTTTGGCAGCGGTAGTTGAACTAAAATGCCATCGACATCTTCTTTAGCATTGAGCGATTGTACTAACTCCAAAAGCTCCTGCTCACTGGTCTCTTCCGGCAGTTCATATGCCAAAGAACGAATACCTACATATTCGCAGGCCTTCTTTTTGTTGCCGACATATACAGTAGATGCAGGATCTTTACCAATCTGAATCACGGCCAAAGTTACATCAATTCCTTTTTGTTTCAGAGCAGCAACCTGCTCTTTCACCTCATCTTTGATCTGTGTTGAAATTTTCTTTCCATCAATAATCTGTGCCATATCTTTTTGTCCTCATTTCTGCACACCATGTTATCTATCATATCTGCCGACCGTCCTACACTGCCTGCTGACAGATCTGGAAAAACTGTATTATGTGTGCCTAATACAGCCCTGCTGTCAATGTTGCAATTTTCTATACAGATTACTCCTATACATTAAAGACACTGCCTCCCACAAATTCACGCATCAGTGAATTTTTCGGGATGTCTTCACTGCTGATTCCAATGAAATAATCCAAAAACTTAAGCAGACGCTTTGCCTCGATATACTCCGGTGCATCCTTCGGTATTCCAAAGAGGATTGCTTCTGCATACGGTTTTAAAACAGCAAGCTCATAAATCAGTGCCGAGTTAAACATAACATCCGCCTCTTCCTGAAATGGGAATATATATTGATCTTCCCCGCGGCGTACCGATGGCCACATACCGATCGTGCGAGCGGCCGAAGCGCCTCTTGTTCTGGCATCACGTACCATTCGCCGGATCAATCTGCCATCTGTCGTAGAAATCCGATTATGCTCATCAATGTTGATCTGGGTCAGCGCACTGATGTATATCTTAAACTTACTTTCTTTTGGAAGCGTATAAGATAGTTTATCATTCAAGCCGTGGATCCCCTCGATCACTAATATATCATCCTCACCTAACTGCTTATAGTCTCCTTTATATTCTTTTTGACCGGTCACAAAATTAAAAGTCGGCAGTTCGACACGTTTTCCGGCAAGCAGCTCATTCATCTGCTGATTAAACAGTTTAACATCGATCGCTTCAAGACACTCAAAGTTATAATTGCCATTTTCATCTAACGGTGTTTCATCGCGGTCTACAAAATAATTATCTAATGCGATCGGATGCGGATGCACTCCGAGTGTTCGAAGCTGAATCGACAATCGATGAGAAAATGATGTCTTACCGGAAGAAGACGGACCTGCGATCATGACAAATTTCTTACTTGGGTCATTGGCGATCTGCTCTGCGATCTGCGCAATCTTTTTCTCCTGAAGTGCTTCCTGTACCAATATAAGTTCCGGCGCACCACCATGCGAGATCACATCATTCAACGCACCTACCGTATCAACATCCACCATCTTGCCCCACGATTTCGCCTCCTGCAAGGTTGCAAACAACTTTGGACTTGGTTTGTGCAATGTTGTTCGATCCGGAGTTTTGCTATTTGGCAGATTCAGCATAAATCCGTTTTCATATGGCTCTAAACTGAAATACTGAAGTACACCGGTACTTGCCGGCATATAACCATAATAATAATCCTCAAATCCGTCTAATGTATATATATTTACCTTGGAAACACGACGATATTCAAATAATTTTTTCTTATCCATCATGCCATATTTTTCAAAAATACGCAGTGCTTCGGAAGTATCTACCGACCGTTTCAAAAATGGAATATCTCTATGTACCAGTTCTTTCATATACTGTTCAACCTGCTGCAGCAAAGATTCCGTCACAGGGACACCGCTCACTTCGCAGTAACAGCTATCGCCGATCTGATATTTCACATATACATTTTCCAACGGCTGCCCTTTGCAAACCGCATAAAACGCGCGTAACATCAGTAATGTCACACCACGAACATACGTCTTGTGCCCACTGTCATCTGCCGTCGTCATAAAACATATCTGGACAGCCTCACGGATCCGCTTATTTAATTCCACCAATTTACCGCCACGTCTGGCTAGAATGATCGGATATGAATATGCCGATTGTACTTCTTTGGCCACCTGCTCATAGGTAACTCCCTCTTCGTAAGTTTTAGGAATCCTTTTAGCGCCAATGATCACTTCCACTTTAATCTGTTTCCCCATAACAACACCTTTGCCTTTCTGTCACTGACAATGCAGCCTGTTATCTCGGATTCAAAATATCTGAGATAGTCTGCTGTTCCCGCAGAATCTGCCTCTTCGCCGGCTGTGTATCCGGCATTGCCTCCAAAACATGCTGCACCCGCGCAAGCTCTTTTTGCATATATTCCAGAAATACCGGATGTCTCGTTCGCATCAGGTACCCTCCATATATATATTCTTCCTCCGTGAAGTAATGCTCACTGCCCCTCTCACACCGTATGATCGTATAATATTTACCCTGATCAAATACCATCTCTTCCTGTGCGATCACAAAACCCAGATCGTGCAGCGCATGACGTACTTTGTATATCTCTGACTGAGGCGAAAGTACCAGTTCTTTCGCAGACTGTGTTACGTGCGGAAATTCCCGCAAAATACGTTCCATCAAAGCTCCACCGATACCGCTGATCAATATTGTATCTGCCTCGCCTTCTACAAGCTGCTGCAAACCATCTGACTTACGTAATGCGATCCTGTTATCGAGTCCATACTGATGTATATGTTCTTTCGCACGCATTAACGGTCCATCTGCCACATCCATAGCAATCCCTGCCGATGCAAGCTGATTCATCACCAAATATATAATGGTAAATCCATGGTCACATCCAATATCAGCAACAACACCGCCAGAGTGTACGAGATGCGCCACGGTCTGCAATCGTTTAGATAACTGCATTACTCCAAATAATCCTTTAATTTGCGGCTGCGGCTCGGATGTCTCAATTTGCGCAAAGCTTTCGCTTCGATCTGGCGGATACGCTCTCTGGTTACCTTAAACTCCTTACCAACTTCTTCCAATGTTCTGGCTCTGCCGTCTTCCAAGCCAAAACGAAGTTTGAGCACCTTCTGCTCACGATCCGTCAACGTGCCAAGCACTTCATCCAACTGCTCACGGAGCAACGTAAACGCTGCTGCCTCTGCCGGAACCGGTACATTATCATCCTGAATGAAATCACCCAAATGACTGTCTTCCTCTTCACCGATCGGTGTTTCCAAAGAAACCGGCTCTAAAGAGATCTTCTGAATCTCACGAACACGCTCTACCGGCATGCCCATCTGTTCTGCGATCTCTTCCGGATATGGTTCTCTGCCAAGTTCCTGCAATAACTGACGCTGAACACGTACAAACTTGTTGATCGTCTCTACCATATGAACAGGAATACGGATCGTTCTCGCCTGATCTGCAATCGCACGTGTGATTGCCTGACGGATCCACCAAGTTGCGTACGTACTGAATTTATATCCCTTTTTGTAATCAAACTTTTCTACTGCCTTGATCAGACCAAGATTTCCTTCCTGGATCAGATCCAAAAACAGCATTCCGCGACCAACATAACGCTTTGCAATGCTGACTACGAGACGAAGATTGGCTTCTGCTAACTTCTTCTTAGCCTCCACATCGCCCTCTTCCATACGTTTTGCAAGCTCAACCTCTTCATCCGCAGTAAGAAGCGGAACTTTACCGATCTCTTTCAGATACATACGTACCGGATCCTCAATACTGATACCATCCGGCACAGACAGATCGATATTCTCGATCTCATCATCGTCCGGAACTTCCCCATTATTCTCCAGTTCCAAGATCATATCATCATCGGTATCTTTATCATCCGAAATCTGTAAAACATCCACATTTTTTTGTTCCAAAAACTCTATGATCTTTTCGATACGCTCCTCTGTCAGATCAATATCCTTAAAAAAATTGTTGATCTCTGTGATCTCCAACACATTTTTCTTACTTTTTGCAAGATCTAACAATGCGCTCATGCGCTCCATAAATTTCTTTGCCTCATCTTCTGTCGCTTTTGCTTCTTTGGCAGATGCCTTCTTCGTCGTTGCGGCAGATGCCTTTTTCGTCTGCTTTTTCTCCGCAGGTTCTTTCGCAGCCGACTGCTTTTTCGTCGTTGTCTTAGCTGCCTTCTCAGACTCCGCTTTTGTCTCTGCCTTAGAAGCAGACGTTTTTTTCGTTGTGCTCGCCTTCTTAGCAGTTTTGGTCTGTTTCTTTTCCTTTGTCTCGGAAACGACTGTCTCCTGCAGCTCCGCCTGTTTCTTTTCTGTTGCCATGTTGTTCCTTCCTTTCTATCTGTGTACCGGGATATCCGGGTTTTTCCATTGTATCTATTGTCTATTCTGATCTCCTGTCAGGGAAATATGCAGTTTTCCCGGAGATTCCAGTTCTTTTTTCTGGCGGACAAGATCCTGAAGCTGTGAAAAATCCGTCAAAGTTCTTGTCTGATGTTCTATACTGCGCTCCTTGATCCGATGGATCAATTCGTTGACCGCCTTTTCTTTTTCACGGTTGTCCATCTTCGCAGATAATGTTGTCTGAAACATTCCTGCCACCATCCGCTGCTCTTCTACATCTTCAAACCGACTGATGATCTGTGCCGGTTCTGCTTGTCCGCGTTCCAGCTGCTCGTATAGCAGCCCCGCCACCTGACGATACGGCTCCTCTAAGAAATCCTCAACATGCACAATGTGTTTAACCTGTTCATAAAGGGCCGGCTGTTCGATCAACCAAGACAAAAACAGCCGATACGTATATGCCATTCCCTCCGGATCCTTGCGGATCGCCTTTCTTCTGCTCTGTTCATGTCGTTCTTCCATGACCTCCCGATAACCTTCCGGCTCCATATTGCTGTAGCGGATCACGAGTGATCTTAAATCTTCCTTCGGAACACTATACTTAGCAGATAACGCCTCCAAATAACTATCCCGCTGCACTTTGTCCTCAAACACCAAAAGTTTACGTGCCATTCCATGCACAAACTTTGTCTTTTCCTCCGGATCACTCAGATTGTGCTGTTTTCGAAGCACATCTACTTCAAAAAAGAAACTGTTCTGTGCTTGTTCCAGACGTTCTTCAAACGCATCACTGCCAAGTCCCTTGATAAACTCATCCGGGTCTTTGTATGGCTCCATATGAACCACACGTCCCGTAATACCTGCACGCCTTAATATCGGTATTGCACGCAGTGCTGCTTTGACTCCCGCCTCGTCACTATCATACGTCAGATAGATTTCATCAGTATATCTTCGAAGCAGATTGGCCTGCTGCTCTGTAAATGCAGTACCTAACGATGCCACTGCACCACTAAATCCTGCCTGATGCAATGCGATCACATCCATATATCCCTCACAAAGAATAAACTTCTTACGTTTGCCCTGCTTTGCATAATTGAGGCCAAACAGATTACGGCTCTTGTCAAAAAGTTTTGTTTCTGGAGAATTCAAATATTTCGGCTTGGCATCCCCCATAACTCTTCCTCCAAAACCAATAACCCGGTTATTCACATCCATGATCGGGAACATAACACGGTTCCAAAATTTATCATAAACGCCACGCTCATCCATCTTAAACAATCCGGTCTCACGCAAAATGCGATCATCATACCCTTCATGCCGTAAATAGCGGTAAAGCTCACCGCCGCCCTGTCCGGCATAACCTAAACCGAACCTTAAGATCGTTTCATCGCTAAGCTGTCGTCCCCGCAGATATTCAAGGCCTAATTTACCCTGTGGAGATTTTAGCGTCGCATAATAATATCTTGCCGCCTTGGCATTGATCTCCAATAACGTTGAGCGCAAGTTTTCTTCCTGTTTTTGCTTGGCAGTCATTTCCTGCTTAGGCAAAGTGATCCCTGCCCGCTCTGCCAAGCTTTCCATCGCTTCCGGAAACGAATAATTCTCATATTCCATGACAAACGTGATCACATTTCCACCCACACCGCAGCCAAAACATTTATACATCTGTCTCGCCGGGTTCACGGAAAAGGACGGTGATTTTTCACTATGAAACGGACATAGCCCGACATACCCGCTGCCGGAACGCTTCAATCGTACTGACGCGCCTATCACATCAACTATATCATTTGCCGACCGAACCTGTTCGATCTGTTCTTCTGTATATCTGGGCACACCGTTTCCTCCTTTCCGAAATCAAACACTCTATTTGGGTTATTCGACGTCTTTTTCCCATTTCCTTTTTTGCAGGCAAAATATATTTTTCTTTATCGGTGTTCCACACCACGAACCGACCAAGACTTCGGTATCATGATCTCTTTATATAGGTTTACTGAATACCGATCACTCATGCACGCAATAAAATCACAGACCGTACGTTGCGTTGTTTCCCCTTGCCTGATCAATTCCAAAAATTCTTCCGGTAATTTGTCAGAATGATGAATAAAATATTCATATAATTGCTCGATCATATGTACAACTTTGCGCTCTTCGCCCTTGGCGATCGGATTGGTATATACATTAGCAAATAGAAACTTGCGTAATGCATACATTGCTTTCTCAACGTCAGATGACATGCATATCTCATTCTTCCCCTCGCTGTTATGTACGATGTCATGCACCAACGTATTCAGGCGACTGTTGGTCGTATCACCCAAAACATCTGTCAATTCTTTTGGGATCTCCTCCTCCCGAATGATACCGGCTCGGATCGCCTCATCTATATCCGAATTGATATACGCAATCTTATCCGATAGGCGAACAATCTTTCCCTCCAATGTCATAGGCATCAGACTTGTCTGATGGTTGAGGATTCCATCTCGTACTTCTGCCGTCAGATTTAAGCCTTTGCCATCTTTTTCCAGCCGTTCCACCACGCGAACACTCTGCTCATTGTGATGAAAACCGCCATATTCCTCAGAGATGCGATTCAGTGCACGCTCTCCGGCGTGACCAAAAGGCGTGTGTCCAAGATCATGACCAAGTGCGATCGCCTCTGTCAGATCTTCGTTCAAAAGCAGCGCACGTGCGATCGTCCGCGCATTTTGCGCCACTTCCAACGTATGCGTTAAACGGGTACGATAATGATCTCCCTCCGGAGCCAAAAAGACCTGTGTTTTCTGTTTCAAACGGCGAAATGCCTTACAGTGCAAAATACGGTCACGATCACGCTGAAAATCCGTTCGGATATCACACTGCGGCTCCTCGTGGTTGCGACCTCCGGACTCATCTGCATAAGATGCAAACGGACCTAATATTTGATGTTCCCGCTCTTCCTGCTTCTGCCGTAAACTTTTTGTCTGTGCCATGGAAATCCCCCTTTTTCAAGTGCTGCGCCTTTTTCTGACCGCCATCGATATTACGCTTGTTCTCCCATATAATAAAAGCCTTTGCTTTCAATTAATTTCACCGGAATGATCTTGCCGATCAAGCAAGTTTCTCCCGGAAAATGCACGACATAATTTTGACTGGTGCGCCCTGTCATAAGAGATGCATCCTGTCCATTCTGTTCTTCAACCAATACCTCCACAACTTTGCCGACATCTTTGCCTGCATGTACTGCGGCAATCTGCTGAACTCGTTCTAACAAACGATCGAAACGTTCTTTAACCACTTCTTCCGGCACCTGATCCTCCATAGCGGCAGCAGGGGTTCCGGTGCGTTTACTATATATAAACGTAAAAGCGCTATCATACTGAACCTTTTCCACAACATCCATCGTATCCGCAAAATCTTCTTCTGTCTCTCCCGGGAATCCCACAATAATATCTGTCGTAAGGGCAATGTCCGGATTTTTGGCCCGGATCTTATCTACCAGTTCCAAATAGCTTTCCTTGGTATAATGACGATTCATGATCTTTAGCAGACGGCTGCTTCCGGACTGCAGTGGCAAATGTAGATGTTTGCATATTTTATCAGACTGCGACATCACCTCGATCAGCTCATCTGACAGATCCTTCGGATGTGAAGTCATAAAACGGATCCGCTCCAGCCCTTCGATCTGCTCTACCTGACGCAATAACTGTGCAAAACTGATCGGATGCTCTAACGTCTTACCGTAAGAATTTACATTTTGTCCCAGTAACATCACCTCAACAACGCCATCCGCTACCATACCTTTGATCTCTTCGATAATATCTTCCGGTTCGCGGCTGCGCTCACGTCCACGTACATACGGCACAATACAGTAACTGCAAAAATTATTGCATCCAAACATAATATTAACGCCGCCCTTAAAAGAATACTTACGGGAATTTGGCAATTCTTCCACGATCTCCGTTGTATCTTTCCAAATATCAATGATCATTCTCTTGGCATCCTGATCAAACAGTCGCATTGCCAGCAATTCTGCCAACTTAAATATATTATGCGTGCCAAAAATAATATCTACATTGCGATAACTCTTCTTTATGCGCTCAATAACTTCCGGCTCCTGCATCATGCAGCCGCAAAGGATCGTCAGCATGTCCGGATTTTTGGACTTGTAACGTTTTAACTGCCCTAGCCTTCCATATACCTTAAGATTTGCATTTTCACGAACGGTACAGGTATTATACAGCACCAGATCTGCCTGTTCACTATCCGTCTCCTCATATCCGATCGTCTGAAGAATACCTAGGATCTTTTCCGAATCTCTGGCGTTCATCTGACATCCAAATGTTTTAATATTGCATGTGAGCTTTCGCCCTTTTTCCTGCTCTTTCTGCGCAATATGCTGCTGCAGTTTTTTTATAAAATAATACTGTCTGTCCGGTTCTTTTTCCGGTGGCGGTAATGTAAGGTCTGCCGCCTGCACCATAGCATTTATATTGGTATAGTGTTCCATAAGTTAGCTGCTCCTATCTTGAAAAATTCTCTAATCATTTTACTATACCATATATTACATTGTCCGTCAAAGCCGCTAAGAACCGCTTCTATTTCATGAAGAATGATATCGATCCCGGCGCAGTGATAATATTATACTTCCTTTTCCATTTCCTCCTGCTGCTCCTGATAATGCGGAAACATAACTTCCACATGAAACAGATCGCCATCCAAAAAGATCTGAAACGTTCCCTGCATCAGCTCCGTCAGGCTCTTCGCGATAGAAAGCCCCAGACCGCTGCCCTCTGTAGAACGCGAACTGTCTCCACGCACGAAACGTTCCGTAAGCTCTTCCGGTGTAATATTTAGCTTGGCCGCCGACACATTTTTCATAGAGAACACGATTCCTTCTTCCTGGTCCTGCAGTGCAACATACACACGCGTACCCGGCATGGCATATTTTTTTGTATTCATATACAGATTTTCCAAAATACGGTACACCCTTCTTCCGTCTCCCAAAAAGAGCAGCTCCTGATTTGGAATATCGCACTCCAGTTCCAATTTATTTTCTTGGAACAGATCTTCGAACTCACCATTCGTCTGTGTTACAATTTCGCCAAAATCAATGACATCCATGTCTAATTCGATCGCACCACTGGATGCCTTTGATGCCTCGATCAAGTCTTCGATCAATGTTTTTAAGCGCTTACTTTTGCGATCTAAGATTGCAATATATTCCTTCGCCGTTTCATTGGTAAGATTCTGTCTGCCTAACAGATCCACATAATTTATAATAGAAGTAAGCGGCGTCTTAATATCATGTGACACATTGGCAATCAGTTCTGTTTTCATTCGTTCGCTGCGCACACTTTTTTCAACCGCCTCATCCACGCGCATGCCAACACGATTCAAATACTGTACCAGTTTGGTCTGTCGGTAAGAAGCTCCACTTGGTGCCACGATGTGCATTGAAAAATCTCCTTCTGACATCTGCTCTACCTCGCGCAGCAAAATGCGATCCGCCCGCTCCGTGCGCAGATTATGAATCTGTGTTGCACGTAAGTAAGAAAAGCAGCAACACCAAATAAGCCACAAGGCATAGTATCCCTTTCCGCTCCATAAGGACTGTCTTTACTCCTCGGTATTTCTGTACAAATTGGAATACATATACAACCAATACTCCCTGCGCCAATCCTTCCAGTAAAAACAAGGTCAAATATCTCTGTCCGATCGGCAATTCATAAAACAATCTTTTGGCAAATCCCGGAAGCTGTCCCAAATGCAGCTTTCCAAATATGATCTCACGGACAAACAGAAACAGAATACTTCCCTCCAAAAAGTTTCCCGCTTTCATTCGTTTTAATAAACTCAAAAAAATTTCTGCAGCCAGACAATTCATTGCCCAAAAGAGAATGGCCGCAATCAAAAAATCCAGCCTTGCCATAGAGCCGTTCCACATTTGCAGCATCCAGTGATATATCTGTACCAAAAATAGGACACATAGAGCAGGCAATTCCAGCCAGACCTTGTCCACACTGTGTAATACGATCTCCTTATATCCTGCCCGATGCCCTGTACATAAACACATAGCAAATAATAAAATCAGCGTCAAAACAAGAGCAGGCATTAACAGACTGTGCCCGACCTGTGCATAATACGCCTGCTTGTCAGACCAGATATATTGTGTTTCAAAAACATCCGCCACCGTTTTATTACGAACTGCATTTAAATCCAATCCAACGGCAATGCTATAAGACCGACCTTGATATTCTTGTGCGATCTGCATGATCTTTTCCTGAATATTACCGGACATTTCAAACGTATCCTCCGGCAGATTACTCTGTCCGTTATAGTCTCTGTTATTATAATAAGCAAACAGTACATTACTCTTATCCGTCGCCTTATCCACTTTGCCTGCCGTAACCATGCGTTCGACTTGATTCCACCAATTCTCATTATTCGTCAACAGCATACCGGCAGAATCCTGATAGCCATATGCAAAATTGGTCTCCGAAAAGATATAGTGCAATTCCTGATAGGTTTCTACCAAAAACACTGCATAATCTGTCGCCGTTTCCATAGTTCTCGGAATACGGTGCATTGACCATGGCATTTTGTTGTCCGGAATGTGAGCATACGTGTCTTCCATCTCCTGTTCCAGCAGTTTCTGACACTCTTTTTTGCTATACCGTTTTTCCTCTGTTTCCGTATACGCTTCATATTGCTCGTAAAAATCCAGATATTCTTTGGACCATTTTCCCTGATCATCTTTGGCGTATCTCAATAATTTATTAATAAAATACCATTTCGCATATTTTTCATAATAGGTAATAATATATTTTTCATAGACACTGCTGGCATGAAACTGTATTGGCATCGTATTCAAATGTCCAATCTCAATATCCAGATCTTTCTGATACTGCTTTCCATAATCTTTGGTCAGACTATTTACCAACACCATGTTGGACTCATATTTCAGTGCATCCGCAATCTGCTTTTCTCTTACGCCCACTCCGGAATGATTCGTAAACTGGTAGACTTGTCCATCATCAACAATGACCTTATCTCTTGCAGACAGCGCATACTGTGTCTCGATCGGATAACTGACTCCGGAGGCGCACTTGTCCTGAAAATCGGACATAAAAGAACGCAGTCTGCTCGCATGAAGCCCGGTACTGTTTGCCCGTCGTAACAATTCTTTTAATGTATATTGTTTATGCTCTCCAGAAGATAAAGAGGTCAGCAAAACCGTATCATAATCGATCATGCCATCCGGTGCTATAACGCTTCCAATCTGCATATATTGCTCATACAATCGCAGATAACCATCCATCATCTGCTCGACCTGTTTTTGCGAAACATAAAAATCTTCTTGCTTTTGACCGCCTTCATTCGCATATTCTTTCGTTCCCTCTATGATCATGCCGGCTACCGTCGAAAATCCGATCGCCACCGCTAGTAAAAGTGGCAATATAATATGTACTGCTAGGGACCCACGCCATTTTCCCATATAGAACCTCATTTCTGCACACCAATTGTAAATCATACTGCAGGTCGTCGTGTGCCAAGACACTACAGCCTTCTACCGTATTACCAGTGATCAATTCTCTGTCTGTGATTGAATCTTATAACCACGTCCCCACACTACTTTGACATAACGTGGATTCTTGGGATCGATCTCAATCTTTTCACGTATATGACGAATATGAACAGCCACAATATTTTTGGTGTCGACCGGAATCTCGCCCCAAATATTTTCATATAATTCTGTCGATGAGTAAGTCGTTCCAGCATTGCGTACCAAAAACAGAAGGATCCGATGCTCTATCGGTGTCAAACGCACCTTTCGACCGTCTACCGTAACATCTGACTCTGATTCATCTACCTCTAATCCACCGATCCGAATCACATTACTGCGCTTATTCTTGCCCTCGCGTATCATCTCGATCCGTCGAAGCTGAGATTCCACACGTGCCACCAACTCTTCCGGATTAAACGGCTTTGTCATGTAATCATCCGCACCGATCTTTAATCCTGTGATCTTATCTTCATCTTCTGATTTTGCCGACAACATAATGATCGGTATATTATATAATTCGCGTATCTTCTTCGTCGCTTGAATTCCATTTACTTCCGGCATCATCACATCCATAATGATCAGATCGATCTGCTGATCAGGATCTAACACACACTGTAACGCTTCTTTACCGCTATATGCCTGCACAATTTCAAATCCGGCATCTGTTAAATACACGCAGATTGCCTGCACAATTTCATGATCGTCATCACATACTAATATTCTCTTCATTCTTCCCTAACCATACCTTTCCGGCCCAATCTTTGAGACTCTATTGAAATGCAAATAATTTGCTAAAGACATTATACAATAAAACCTGCCATTTGTTTATTAAGAATTATTAAGATTCTGATCCAAAAGAGAAAAGCTTGTGTTTTACAATGCATCATACCAGATAACAACAATTTCCTGTTCAGCCGAAAAGGAGCTGTACGCCCGGCGCACAGCTCCTTTTTATTGCAATATATTATATTAGAGAAAAACTTTTTATGAGATCTTATTAATTTTCGCCCTGCAAAGCATCAAATCCAGCCTCACCGGTACGAACCTTTACGACATTTTCAACATCGTATACAAAGATCTTACCATCTCCGATATGACCTGTGTAAAGAGCTTTCTTCGCAGCTTCAATGATGTTTTCTACTGGGATATTTCCTACGATAACTTCAACTTTAACTTTTGGAAGTAATGTTGCATCGACTTCAGCACCTCTGTAACGTTCTCCGGCACCTTTCTGGATACCGCAGCCCATAACCTGAGTGACTGTCATACCAGTTACACCAACATCGTTCATTGCTTTTCTTAACTTGTCGTATCTTGTTAATTTTGCGATAATAACAACTTTATACATTCCTGTAGGTACAAGATCTGGAGCTTTGCTG
>OLFY01002314.1_pt1 | contig 19486 bp, 15 predicted proteins | sample 1605611 | NCBI WGS metagenome assembly OLFY01 (sample SAMEA3888923, study PRJEB22519) | human gut metagenome | biome: human gut; feature: human-associated habitat; material: faeces | place: Denmark | collected 2011
AGATTAAGGCTAATTTAAGCAATTTTTACCTGAAAACAAAACCCAAACACATTTTTTCCCATTACATAACAAAATCTTTGATCTGGCGGTAAAACATCGGCATTGGAAGCATGTAAAAACCGGTGATTTGCCGGAAAGTTGTCATCTGTCATTGCACTTACCTTTCACTATATTTGCTGTATGAAAAGGGAAATAATAGCATTCGGAGATTATTATGACAATCTCATGAAAACCCTGTCAGCGACCGAGCCTAAAAAGGTTCATTATCTACTTGACCTTCTACAGATCAGAAATAGAATTAGTACGAAATTCGTCATATTTATCAGAGATAGCCTCTATGAAATAAGGACTATGTATCATGGAAATATCTACCGGGTATTTTTCATTTTCGATGAAGGCCGGATTGTAGTTTAAGGGGTAGATTTGTCAACTTTAAACAAAAAAGAGGGTGTCCAAAAAGTATTTGGCACCCTCGATTTATTCGTATCCCTATTGGAGACTGAAATCAAATATCCGATTCTACAAGGGGGTATTTTGCCTTTTTGGACACCCTCTTTTTTCATAATAGAATTTCTTTTAGGACACATTGGAGTGAATTGTTCGAGCCGAACAATGCTTCTAAAGTGTATTTGTTGTCTGAAGTCTTCTGGAGGCATTCGGATAATATGTATTTTTACCCTATTATTTTTTATTATCGGGAATTATTGTGAGTTTCTGCTTTATTTCAAATTACATGCTTTTTGATAGGTTTTGGGAAGCTATAAAAAAAACTCCCGTTTCCGGGAGTCTTGTAATTTAAAGTTTCGGTCCTGCAGCCTGACTTCGTCATTGCGTACCCCAAAATTCTTCGTCAAAGAGTTTAGCTATTTTCTGATGCCTTGCCATCAGCATGGTTTGCGTATAAACCTCCTTGTTCAGAGGTAGTTTGATTTGTATGGTTGTGATTGTCTTAGCCAATGCAAGCACCTTGTCTACGCTCATCTTAATCTCTGAGACTTTCAGCATACGCTCCAATTCCTTGTATACTTTCAAAGCCACAAAGCAGATGCATATATGAGCCTCGATGCGTTTGCGTGTAAAATGAAACATGGGGCGTATCTCTATCTTTGATTTGGCTATACGAAAGGCACGTTCTACGTGCCAAAGGTTGTGGTATGCAGCATAAACATCTTGTATTGGTATGTTAGTATTGGTGAGATATCCTTTTAGACCGTCCCATTTGGAGTCGTCGGCAATACGGTCATAGTTGATGGCTACTTTCACTTCACCATCCATGGATAAAAACTTATTGTAACCTCTTTTGTTGATGTTACCTTTCGTGAGCGCACCATGCTTGTAAGCCTTTTCCAACCTGCGTATTCCCTTCTCCCGGTTATAGGCATCTTTCTTTGCACGGTCATCTGTATAGCCGATCAAGAGACGACGTCCGCCTTCTTTGTCATATTCAACCATCTGGCAGTCGCGCTTGGGCTGTTCCAGTATCCAGTTCTTGACTTCCTGACTTTCATTCTTTATCTTCGCACCTATTATATACTTGTAACCGTGCGTCTCAAGTTCCGATATACTGGCATTGTTCATCAGACCGGAATCAGCCACCACAACGAAGTTTTCCAAACCGTATTTACTAACAAACTCATTTATCGTCGGCAGCATCGTGTGGCCTTCATATTTGTTGCCCTCATGGATGCAATATGCAAGCGGATAACCGCCCAAACTTACAAGCAGGCCGAGTATGATCTGAGGATTACTGTGACGTCCCTCTTTCGAGAAGCCTGCCTTACGTAATTCGTCCTCATAATCCGCTTCAAAGTAAAGTGTGGTGACATCATAGAACAGCACACCGATATTTCCACCGAACAGTTTCGCCGTATGGCGCACGCTTATATCCTGTACTATTTCGTGCTGATGGTCGCTAAGCTTGTCAAGATAGCGATAGATTTTTGAGAGATCCACATCTTCGTCAAAGTGGTTTTTCAGATATTCCACCGTAGCAGCCTTACTTGTTGGATATGCCAAACGAGCCTTTACAAGCTTGCGGAATACATCATCGTCAATACGATTGAAACCAATCCTGTCAAACGTGCGGTCTAATATCAAGTCGCATCCGTTGAGAAGGATGTTGCTGACATTGGACAGAACACGGCGGACTTCTTCTCGCTCACGGTCACACGCCTCATGCTCCTCCCCATATAAATCGAGTTGTGGATGGCGCCGGGATTCTTCTTTTGAAATCCATTCATGACCTGCATTAACGAGACTATCTATCTCGTTTGAATCTTTGGCCACACCAATAGTAATTAACTCTTTGTAAATGCCCTTTGTTTTCTCTGCAACAACAATACTTGTTGTTCCAGATCGATTCTTCTTTCTTTTGACAAACATAGTTAAAAAACCTTTTGCGTACCCCAAAATAAGGGTATGCAAAGATACAAAATATTGTTTGTCAATCAATTACAAAATGGACGTTTTTTGAGTGACGAAGTCAGGAAATGTAGGACAAAATGTAGAAGACCATTTTATTGACGTCAATAAAATGGTTGTTATCGGTTCTAGTGCTGAACGTCAGATAGATGACATTATGCTAACACGCTATGCTTGCTACCTTGTCGCTCAAAATGGCGACCCTCGTAAACCAGAAATCGCATTTGCACAAACTTACTTTGCTGTGCAAACTCGTCGTGCAGAACTTATAGAACAGCGTCTTATTGAAGTTGAAAGAGTTAAGGCACGTGCTAAACTACAGGAAACAGAACGTAAACTTTCTGGCGTACTTTATGAACGAGGGGTAAATGACAAGAGTTTTGCTGTGATACGTTCCAAAGGAGACCAAGCATTATTTCGTTTGAATACTGCAACGCTGAAGCGACGCATGGGAATCCCGGAGAAACGACCATTAGCAGATTTTCTTCCCACTATCAGTATCAAAGCAAAAGATTTTGCGGCAGAAATGACGAGTGTGAATGTGCAGACCAAAGACCTTCAAGGAGAAAGTCGTATAAGCCAAGAGCATATTGCCAACAATGCTGCTGTTCGAGATATGCTTGTGCAGCGTGGTATAGTTCCAGAGAACCTTCCTCCAGCAGAAGATGTAAAGAAGGTTGAACGCAGATTGGCAAGTGAACAGAAAAAGGCTTTGGAGAACAAAAAGAAAAAATAAGATGGAACAGAAAACGCCACAAAAGTTAGTGACGAATCACCGCAAAAGTTAGTGGCAAAACACATAATCAATTGATTGCCAAGCACGTTGCACACATCATCAATTACAGGCAAAACACGGTTTATTAGAACGTTTTTGTTTGGACATCTTTGCTTTGATGTTGCTCAGACAAACGAAAGAAGTCACGTTGCCACGAAATCACACCTTAGAGCAATCCAACCACCCTTGCCATGGAAGACTCGCGTTCTTCCATGATAACGTTATAACGTTTAACGTTTTCAAAATCACATACGCCAGCCACAACAACTCACAAGAAAATCAAACAACTCCAAGAAAAAGAGTAATCCAGACGACAGAGTTAGAGCTTGCCTAAAACTAGAAAGGAGCACCAAGGATACTACGAAAACTCCCTTTACTACTACGGGAAATACTGCCAATACCATGGAAAGCATTCTAAAACGATCTGTAATAATCCTAAGGTAACGGCAAAGGAAATTGCATCCACATGTTGCTGAAAAACCGAGGATATCCTATAATTTTCATTTGAATATTCTTTATATAGAAAAACTTGCCGTATCTTTGCCAAGAGATATGATTAGCATATGATAAGTACAAAATCAAATAGGCTAAAAGAAGTTCTTGCAGAAAAGCAACGGACGAACAAATGGTTGGCAGAACAATTAGGAAAAGAACAAACAACCATATCAGAATGGTGTACCAATTCAAGCCAACCAGACTTAGGCTATCTGATCCCAAAATATTAGACGTGGAACTAACTGACTTAATGCAGTTCGAAGAATTTAAAAAGAAGCAGAATGAAAAAAGAAGAAAAATTTTGGCATATTCAGATGCATTTACCGGAAGGCAAAGATGGTGTAGTTATTGATTCATCACGTATGCTGTTGGAGGCAGAGCCAATAATAGGAACAGGCGAATGGAATGACGCACAATGTAGAAACTTCAAAACTATAGACAATGGCAATATTGTATTAGTTAGAAAAGGAAGCCAAGCATTAGCCTTGTGTCAGATTATTGGAGATAATTTCACAAGTGATAGTTTAAGTGAAAAATATATCAATATTAATTTTCGAAAAGTAAAAATAATCGCATGGGCGAACGAATACAAACAACCTCGTCCTGGGCTGTTCTCACAGGGAACATTCAAATCATGCAGTAAGGGAACAGAACAATATAGTTATATTGAAAGTTGGTTGAAATATATGAATGGCATTGGATATTTAGAAAAGTGCGCTAAACTTCTTAGTAAAAAACACAACATTATATTGCAGGGCGCTCCTGGAACGGGTAAGACCTACAATACGGCAGCCATTGCCTTAAAAGCATTGGGCATAAAAGATGTTGACCTTACTGACCACAAAGCAGTAATGGAACGGTATGACGAATTGCTTGGCAATCAAATCTTCTTCACGACCTTCCACCAGTCACTTGATTATGAGGATTTTGTGGAGGGTCTGAAGCCGCATGTCCAGACAGACAATAAAGGAAACTCTATTGGCGTAACCTATGAGCCTGAGGATGGCATCTTTAAACGTGCCTGTAACGTGGCTCAAACAGACCAAAGCAAAGACATTATTAAATGTATTGATGATTACATCCAAAAAATAAAGGGGTATGAGAATAAGCGAGAAATACCTACAGTCTCAGGCAAATCAGCGCTCTATGTATGGTGGCCTGAAGGTAATAACACTATAAGTACAAGAAGCGTACTGTCACAAAGCACAAAAGGAGATCAATATACACCTTCACCATTGAATATAGAAAAGGTGAAAATGCAGGCTCTTGGTGAGGGTGAAGAAAATAATTGGCGACAATATGCCCAAGCATTTATTAATGCCGTCAAAAGAGAATACTTCACTACTACCAACAAGCCCGTCGTCCTCATTATCGACGAGATAAATCGAGGAAACGTATCGAAGATTTTCGGTGAACTCATCACTTTGCTGGAATCAGACAAGAGAAGTCAAGGCAATCATCCCATCAAGGTGATTCTTCCATATACAAAGGAAGAATTTGGAGTGCCTTCCAATCTGTATATCATAGGTACGATGAATACAACAGACCGAAGCACTGGCACACTGGACTATGCCATACGCAGAAGATTCGCTTTCGTAACCCTGCAATCAGACCCCTCTATCATTGAGAAACACTACGATGAATTAGGAGATGCTGCATTAAAGGACAAGGCTGTGGCATTGTTCGATGACATCAAGAAGTTCATCGAAAGCCCGAAGCATCTCTGTGGCGACATGAGTATTGATGACCTCATGGTAGGTCATAGCTATTTCATGGCTGATGACGAGGAAGAACTGAAGGATAAAGTTGAATACGAGATAGTCCCTCTTATCAATGAGTATATCAACGACGGCATACTCAATGTGAAAAATGAGGAAAAGAAAGCCGCGTTTGACTCTTGGCGTTTATTGGCTCCAATTCAAGAAATTGACGAGGACGAACAAGAAGAGGACAAATAATAGATAAAAAGACAGCATATATGAAGCCCATTGTGATTCAAGAACACGAACAACTAAGCATCGAACAAAACGATAGATATGAACGTCTAAGTCTTGTTCGATGGGATAAGCCTATGGATAATTCGCCATGGGGCTATTATGCTTCATATATGATTGGAGCAGAATGGATAGACGATAAAGAAGCATTGGTCGTGACAACAAAAAAAGGAATGGAGAAAATAGACTTCTTAACCATGTTCATGACCTGCTTCACATCTGATTTGTCCGTAGAGGCATTCTCCGAAATATATAACATTGACTGTGAGGCACCAACCATTCATGCTCCTTCATTAAAGGGTGTGCTAAGCCCTCTTATCGTTCTGCATTTTCTTGGCGTTGTCAGCAGGATAAGGTCTTTGAAGAAAGGCTATGTTCACTATCGCAAGAACCTAAAGAAGGTAAAAGGGCATATACAAGTGATGAAGAACGAGCGAAAGAATATTGCTGTCAAACGATTTGACAGAGTTTTCTGTGACTATGACGAATACACAGCTAACATTCCGGAGAATAGACTGATAAAGAAAGCTCTTTTGTTTTCAAAGCAGATACTAATGCATATCATCGAAAAACATCAATCTGGCACTAAGGCTAAAATAATGCTATCAAGGGCACTCGCCATGTTTGAGAACGTAAGCGAAGACGTACAGACAAGGGATGTGAGACAAATAAAGGGAAATAAGTTGTTTTCTGAGTACAACGAAGCTATTCGTCTGGCAAAGCTCATTCTCCAACAATATGACTATAGCATAAGCAAAGTAAGCATGGAAGAAGAAAACATCTCACCGTTTACACTCGACATGTCATTGCTGTATGAGCATTATGTATACGGATTGCTTCGGGAGGCATATGGAAAAAGAATATCATATCAATATAAAGGCGAGACCGGCTATCCAGATTTCCTGTATTGTTCGAGCGGTTTTAGAGCCATACTCGACACCAAGTATATCCCTAAATATGAGGCAGCTTTGCTTGATAACTATGTAATCAGGCAGTTGAGTGGTTATAGCAGAGACTTACCCATATTGAAAAAGCTTGGCTACAAAGATATTGACGAAGAGTCTCCTGTCCCCAATGTTCCTTGTATTATCATCTATCCTAAAGATGGTGATGATGTCAAGAACCCTTTTAAGAATAGTGAACTTAAAGACTTATGTGAAAAGCCTGTACGCAAATTGGCAAGATTTTATAAGATTTGTATTCCACTACCCGTTATGGAATCTAAAATATAAATATTATGGCAAAAGACTACAGCGAAGACCTGCTCATACAAAAGAGATTGCAGTTCACTTTTGTGGCTCCTTAGCCTTCCAAAACCGTCCTATTAACGTCTTAACGTTATAACGTTTAACGTTTTCAAAATCACATACGCCTGCCACAGCAGCCCACGGAAATACCAATAGCTCCAAGAAAAGAGCAATCCTGATAGAATCGAAACTTGCCTAAAACTGGAAAGAAACATCAAGGATACTACGGAAACTATTCTAAAAATCATCCGTAATAATTCCCAATCATATCATCATCCTCCATATTGAGCTACATATACAACAAATTGCCTACACAAGACAACCACACGCCCTTCATCTGTAGCATTTAATGACTACTCAAACGAGAGTGTTAATTGTTTCGGTTTGGGCCTAACTACTGCTTTTGTAGCTGGATTTTCTTTCTCATTTGAAATGATCCTGACGACATAATAGTTAATCCCAGAAACGTTATTATCTTCATAGCATTTCAAGAGGGAATCTGCCAATTCTGATGGAATATGCTCAACATTTGGAACATGGAGTTTACGAAGATATTGACTTTGCCAGCGCGCATAACCACCATTCATGTGATTGGTAAGGTTGTCCAACTGGTTGCGTACAAATTCAGACATTAGAATAGCCGCTAGTATTCTCAGCTGGCGCATTTCATTTCCCGTAATGTAGTAAATGTTATGCTGAGGATAATAGTTTCCTTCGTCAACAAACACATACCTGTTACCTGAAATATCTGGCAACAAAATCTTTGGAGAATGCTGCAATGTGGAGGACACGGAATCAATTGTACCATACCATCTAGACGGATTCTTACGAGCCTTGTGTCGTGCAGCCAAGCGTTCTTTATAACTCTCTAAATAGGCCTTTGCATAAGGGTAGGAATCAAGAGAAATCAGGTTGCCATTCTTATCATATGGATTCAAGAAGTATCTTCCACCCCATGTCATTTTGTCTCCACTAAGATCTTTCGCATTGATGGCAGGAAGCAGAAGCTCGTCTTCTACCTTACCTTTCAACTCTTTAGAGATAAAAATATTGTCAGCTCCTGTTGCTACACCAATTCCTATCTTGAATTTTTGGTCCTCAATTAGGCTAAGCTCATGCTCTTGGGCGTTAAAAACATTACTCCAATCCTCATCTTTTGGTGAATCGTAGCTCACATATTCTGCATTTTTCAACGATGCGATGCTAGATATATTTGCATATAGTAGTTTCTCGCCCTTTGCCTTATTGCTAATAATGGTTATGGCAGGATAAGCCAACACATCTTCTTGGAAGGCATCCGCACTCTCCATATTGATAATCTTCTCTATGGAGTAATAGGCAGCAACTAGTTTTCGAAGCAATTTACCGTATTGATTTTTCATCCATCGATTAGCGCAGATAAAACAATGCTTGCCCCCAGGATTCAACTGAGTCAATGATTTTTCGAAGAAAGGAACATACACGTCGGCTCTATAGTAGAATGTGGGAAAATTCTTATATTGAGCCAACTTATCCCCAGGTATTTCCTCATAACGAATGTAAGGAGGATTACCCATAATAATATCAACTGGCTTGTGTGAACTCAACAAATAATCCTCTACAAACAGGTTCTGCTCGGGATGTATAATCTCCGGGAACTCTGTCTTGATGCGATTGGTACAAACAGCTATCTTGACTGCATCTATGTCAGACGCAAACACACTCTTATGATAAGCCTCATTCAAGTTAAAACCAAAAGTCAAAGAGGATTGTTTTAACCTCCGGATAATCTCTATAATGAATTCTCCCTCACCACATGAAGGCTCCATGATGGAGATAGAAGAAAGATTGTCCGATGCTTTATAACCAGCCTCGTCCAACATAAATTCAACAACCTCTGGCTTTGTAAAAACATCACCGTGCTGCCCTCCATTGGATCTTATTCCGTATGTATTATTTGAATTCATCTGCTAATCCTAAAAGATATCCTCTGAATGAATTGATAAAAGTATCGATTGAAATGTTTTCGGCAAGGCTCTCATAGCTATTCTTGTTTTCTGTAGCAATCAAAGCAACAGCATTGTACTTATGCTCTAATACAAGACGCTGGCAAAGAATACGATAACGGTCAAGGTAAGTTGAGTTCTTAAACTCTGCACGAACAGGAAAGTGGGGCTCACTTACTTTTACAGCATGCGTACTTTCTTTATCCTTGCCGACCACCATCAAATAACCAAGCCATGGTGATTGATTACACGTGAAAGCATGCTCACGGAATCCTGTCCAAAAATCTTCAGAAGAACCAAGAGACTCCTCTGTACGATTATTCAGATTGTTTCCGTATGACCCTATCTGCGATTTAAGTTCAATAGCAGCAATCAGATTCTTCTTCGGAGATACTATGATCAAATCCCAATCTTTCGTTGCTCGATAATAGCCAGGTATGTGATTGTTCTTCAAACAGACACAAGCTTTTGGTACACCTGCGTCAACAGCAACTTGGGTGAGCAGTGCCAAGAATGCATCTAGCTGCTTGCCAGCAAGCACATTCCCCTGTTTCTTCTTAGTATCCCAAAAGAACTTAATTGAATCTGCGATTTGTTTGTTATATTTCTCATCCATAATCTGTTGACTGCTTTTTACTTCGCTTTATGACTTTTCTTTTCAAGAATTATCATTATTGGAACACAAAGATAATAACAAAAAGTGTAGCATCCATAAAACGCTGAGAAAAAAAACGGAATTTGGACATAATTAACAGAAAAGACCGCTATAGAAGTCTCAAAAAAATGCGTACCTTTGCAAGTGAGGGCGACAAGAAGTCACCAGACCAAAAGGCCTGGACAAGAGTCGCTCTCACAGGAAAAGACTTAAACAACACGATGGCCCATGGAGATACTCTCTCATTTTAGGACGATAGAAGAACTCACCAAAACATTGTCGCGCGAGCAAGGTTTGCTGAGCGAGATGTTTGAGAAACGAAAACTGATGAAGTTTCCGTTAGGAGTGGCTTTGGAGCTCGTCGGGGGAAACGAGATGCGTCTCAGAAGGCTCATTGACTACGGGGTGCTGGTCGAAACGGGCAATACGATAGAGATCGAGAGCGACTACCTCAACTTTTTCGAGGAGGTGCTGAACGTCAACGAGGAAATCAGCGTGCTGAGCGTCCAGGAGTGTATCAATACGCTGAAAGAGTATATAGGTTATTACCTGCAAGAGACCAACATCAACCGAAAGGCAGGCTACCAAGACAGCGTGCGGCAACTGCTGAAAAAGACAGGATTCAGAACCCTGAAGAATGTCGTGGACTTGAAGCGCAATATGGACAATGCCTACAAGCAAGAGCCCAACTACGTCATCAAGAAAAAGAAGCTGCAGAATATGGACGAGAAGAGCCATAGCATCCGAGCGATGATACAGGAGTGTGAGAAACTGATCGACAACGAGCAGGCTTTCTTCCTCATGGCCAACGATCCCCACATGGCCAAGACGTGCAGCGACGTGAAACACGACTTTGTGGAGGCTTATCATGCGCTGATGGAGATAGACAGACAGATCATCATCTACATCAACCAGATAGAACAACAGAACCAGCTCTACAAGAAAATACGCAAACTGAAATACCTGCAGGACCAGTTGCTCATCAAGACCGACACCAATCTGCTGCAAGTCCTGGAAAGCAACAACCCCGTCTGGATGGAGTCACGGCAATACAGCAGGATCCGCCTCTCGCTGGAAATGCTAAGGGAGAACGACCAGGCGACGGCCATTCTGAGGCGGATAGCGGAGCGCAACGGACTGAAGAAGACGGCCAGGACCGAGGCGGAACCACTGACCGACGAAGACCTACAGGAACATACTCTGAGACTGAAGGAGGTGGATCCTACAGAGGTGTGGAATGCTTTTTCTGCGTCGAGCCACAATCTGTTTGACTTCATTCTGAGATACGACTACAAGGCGAAACGCAGCCTCGAAGACCATGCTGCCCTCTTCTGCCAGCTGGTCATCCTCCATCCGGACGAATGTCGGACGACGGGGAGATATGCGACTTATCAAGACATTGAATACCCAATCATCTATGCGAAATAACACCCAAAGGATATATGAGCGACTGAGCCGGGGAGAATTTCTCTCGGTTGACAGCACGGACACCTCCACCCGTCATCTATATGAGGACATAGAGGAAAACTACGAAGACTACGCCGACTACTTCAAGGAGATCGGCCTTCGGCTGGAGGCTGGCAATGGTTATTTCTATTTCTCGCGAATAGCCGAGGGAAAGCAGTCCGTCGAGCAGAAGCTGGACAGTTTCTCCAAGTGGCTCGACTACCTGGACTTCCTGAAGTGCTACAATCAGTCGTTCGCCGCTGGCTACCAGTTTCGCAAGAGCCATCTGGTGGAACAGATAAGCCTGGACATTGAACTAAAAGAGAAGGCAGGCCATCTGTTCAGAAAATACGGCGTAGGATCCTATCTGGAGATCGTAAACAAGCTGATTCAGGAGATGCTGGGTATGGGCTTTGCCGAATGCGTCAGCGAGCAGGACGAGACCTACAAGGTCACTTCCGCCTTCCACTATGCCGAGGAGCTGGTCAACATGATTCAAATAGCCAACGAAGATGAAACACCTGAATAAAACCATATTTATCAACAGCGCCAACATCCCGTATGCGGAGATTTCGGTGGATGGCAATGTGCATTTCACGGGCACGCAGGGTGTGGGAAAAAGTACCGTGCTGAGAGCGTTGCTCTTCTTCTACAATGCCGACAAGCATCGCCTGGGCATCCAGCAGGGACAGAAGACGTTTGACGAGTTCTATTTCCGCCAGTCCAACTCGCACATACTCTACGAGGTGATGCGCGACAACGGGGCCTACACCATTTTGGTAAGCCGCTACCAGGGGCGGGCCTCATGGCGATTCATCGACGCGCCCTATCAGCGCGAATGGCTCATCGGCGAGGACAAGCAGGTGCTGAGCGACTGGGTGAAGATCCGTGAGCGCATAGACAAGCAGGTGGCGGTTTCGGCAAGGATCGACTCGGGCGTGATGTTCAGGGACATCATTTTCGGCAACACACGCGACCATAAATACACGCGCTACGCGCTGGTGCAGAGCGCACACTATCAGAACATCCCGCGAAGTATCCAAAACGTGTTTCTGAACACCAAGTTGGACGCCGACTTCGTGAAGACCACCATCATCCAGTCCATGACGGACGAGGACCTCCCCATCGACCTGCAGACCTACCGACGACTGGTGACAGACTTCGAACGCGAGTATGACGAGATAGACTGTTGGTTTCGTCAGACACGAGACGGCAACTACCCCGTGCGCCAGCAAGCGCTGAAGATAACAGAACAGGGGAGAAAGATTGTGGCGCTCGACCAACAACTGCTGGACGTATGGCACAGACTGAATCATGCCGTGGCAGAAAGCGAGCAGCAGATCCCGCTCTTGGAAGCCGAGGAGACAGAACTCAAGACGAGCATCGGTAAGGAGCGCAAGCGAGAAAAGGAGCTCGCCGACGAATATGGCAAAGAGAGAGACTCCCGGAACCAGGAATTGGGGGCAAAAAAGAACAAGCTGAAAGAGATAGCGCAGACAAGAAAGGAATTTGAGGCCATGGGCATAGAGGAGAAGCTCGCCCTTGCCCGCCGCGAGGAGGCGACCAAGCAGAAGGCTGCCGAGAAACAAATGCTACTGGACGACCTTCTGAAGACGCACGCCTCGATAGAGGAGAAATACAACATAGCCAGAGGAAAACTGGAAAATGCTCATCAGGCGTTCGGGAATGCTCAGAAAGAGGCATACTATAAGAAGCAGGCCGCTCAGCAGACGGAGCGCAAGCGCCTGGAAGAGGAGCGCACCAAGAACAGGAATCGACTCACGGAAGCCTTCAACGACTGGCGACATGAGTCTGACGAACGGCTGGAGACGTTGGCGGCAGAGCAACACAGAGCGGACAGCGCATGGAGGGAACTCCGCCAGTGGCATCCTCGGGCCGAGGACATCAAGCAGGTGGGGGAACAATTGCAACAGTTGGCTATGGCCGAGAAAGAAAATGCGGTCCAGAAAAATGCCGTGAAAAGCCAGACCGACCGGATCACCGCCCAATATGAGGCGAAAGAGGCCGAACTGAGGCAAGCCTCCAGTTGCGAGCAGGAGCGCCTGGAAGGGCGGCGCGACCAGGTGCGTGTCCAAATAGCGAAGATCGATGGTTTGCTGGCCCACCTGGAGGGTTCGCTCTACCATTGGCTTTGCACCAATGTCGAAGGTTGGGAGCACACCATAGGCAAGGTGGTCGATGAGGAGCGCATCCTCTACGCCGAGGGTCTTGAGCCTCAGAGGGATACTGCTTCTGACAGTTTCTTTGGCGTAAAGCTCAACTTGGACAAAATAGACTCCGTGCATCATACGCCCGACGAGTATAGGGAGGAGAAGAAGGCGCTGGAAAAGGAGGTGCGGGAGATCAATCGGCAACTCTCCCAACTGCCCATTGAACTTCAGGACGAGATCTCTAAACTCGGGAAAAAATATGCCTCAGAGATCAAACCGCTTCGCGAACAAGCGGCGTTGCTAAGAGTAGAGGAAGACCAAATACCCGCCAAGCGACAGAATCTGGAAAACCAGCAGCATAAGCTGGAGATGGAAGAGCAGGAACTCATCGAAAAAGAGGAAGAGGTTCGCCAGCGCGCCTTCAACGAAGCGCTGCTGAAAGTGCAGGAGGAGAAGGACAGACGCGAGAAAATGGAGGCCAAGAACAAGAAGGAACTCAAAGAACTCGACACCGCCTTCAACAGGTCGACAAAAGTGCTCGATCACGATCTGCGTGCATTCGAAGAGGAGCAGGTCGCGGAAGCATCCATCAGGCACAAGGAGTTTGCAAAGCAGAAAGCTCAACTTGACGAACAGCAGAAAGCCGAGCTTGCAGGCAAAGGCGTGGACGTTTCCCTGCTTGCACAATATCGCAAGGCGCTGGAGGGGCTAAGGACGTTGTTGGAGAAAATCGAGGCTGAGCGCCCCGACGTGATCAGATATCGCTATGCAGAGCAAAATCTGTTTGCCAAGGAGCCAGAAATCAAAAAGAGCATCAAGGACATAGAACAGCAACTCGCTATGATGCGCCAGCGCTATGAGGACAAGCGAACGCGAATGGAGAGGAAGCGGCAGGAACTGGAAGAGCGCCAAAAGGCAGTTGGCAAGAATCTCGCCCATAGGCGAGAGGGACTGAAGCTGTATCATCAGATCGTAGAGAATGAGCATCTCGTGCCTGATGGGTTTCTCTCCGACGACAAAGCCACAACGAACAGCCAGGACTGCCAGCAACTGTTGAGCCAGCTGCGCGGCACGGTGAATCAGAAACGCGAATCGATAGACAAGCTGAAGGACGCGGTGGTTGGGTTCAACCGCAATTTCAAGCCGCAGAATGCTTTCCATTTCAACACCATGCCCGTGACGGACCACGACTTTCTGCAGATAGCCGTGGACCTGCAGGACTTCATGGACAACAACAAGATAGAGGAGTTTCGCCGTCGTACCAGCGAACACTACAAGGACATCCTGGGACGTATCTCGACGGAGATTGGCGCGCTGATGAAACGCCGATCGGACGTGGACCGTGTGATACAAGACATCAATCGCGACTTTGTGGAGAAAAACTTTGCCGGAGTCATCAAAAGCATTGAGCTCAGGGCCAACGAGTCGTCCGACAAACTGATGCGGCTGCTCATGTCTATCCACGACTATACAGTCGAGAACGAATTCTCCATCGGCGAGCTCAACCTATTCTCGGGGGACAATCGCGACGAGGTGAACCGCAAGGTGGTGGACTATCTGAAGAGCCTCGCCCATCAGTTACTGAACGAGCCCAACCGTCCAAAAGTCTCTCTTGGCGACGCCTTCCGCCTGCAGTTCCGCGTCAAGGAGAACGACAATGACACCCTCTGGGTGGAGCGTATCAACAATGTGGGGTCTGATGGTACAGACATTCTGGTGAAAGCGATGGTGAACATCATGCTCATCAATGTGTTCAAGAAAAAAGCGGCCAAGAAGAGCGGCGACTTTATCGTACATTGCATGATGGACGAGATAGGGCGATTGCATCCCAACAATATCAAAGGCATCTTGCAATTCGCCAATTCGCGAAACATCTATCTCATCAACAGTTCCCCCACGTCGTACAACCCCTACGACTACCGCTACACGTATCTGCTGAGCAAACAGGGTGTGAAAACGAGGGTGGAGAAACTGCTTAAACGGCTCAATTAAGTGTATCATTTATGGCAATAAGCGCGTCTATAAAAACCTTGCTGAAAGGCGAGCAAGTAGCTGGTTCGAAAATGAGCAGGCAGCTGACTGACGAACTGATGGCAGAGGGACTGCTATCCGTAGTGGCCCGTGGATCAAGAAAATCGTATCGGGCGCGAGACACAGAGGCTTTGAGAAGATATCTCATCGACAAGGACGAAAGCTACCGTGTGCTGGAAATCGACGTCTCCGACTCGCGTGCCTCGATGGCGAGAGATACGGGCAACTCCAAACTAGCGGCCGTCCGATCATGTCCAGGATTTCCCATAAACAGTTATGAACCTATTGCGTGTCGGCTGAACGGATCGCCATGGATGGTGGATCCTCAAGAAGGCAGTTTCCTGTATGTTGCGGACTGGAAGACATTCGTAATTCCAGAGGATGTCATTGTGGTGGGAATCGAAAATATGGAAAACTTCCGAAAGATTCGCCAACAGCGAGCCCTTTTCTCTTCCGAGCTGGGCCTCCATCGTCTTCTGTTCGTTTCCCGCTATCCACAATCCACAGACCTCCGTTCCTGGTTGTGCTCCATACCAAACCACTACATACATTTCGGAGATTTCGATCTGGCCGGCATAAACATTTTCCTCACGGAATTCCATGCCCACTTAGGAGAGCGTAGTTCATTCCTTATCCCAAAGGATATAGAACAGAGATTGGCAAATAATGGCACAGGACAAAGGTACAATGCGCAATACCAAAAATTCAAAAACCTAGCAACCCATATTCCTGCTCTTCAAAACCTCATTGATGCTATAAACAAATATCGTAGAGGATATGACCAGGAGGGATATATTAGCATTTGACACTATGCTGCCAATCAACACCTTTACAGGAACAGACTCCTTCACGAACCCTTGCGAAGTATTGTCCGTGTTGTAGTCTTAAAGTTATAACGTTTAACGTTTTTGTTTTGGCTTCTTTACTTTGACGTTTTCGAAAACGCATGCGTCTGTACCTGGGAAGAAAGTTTTATCTTGAACTTGCGCTGCCGCAGCGGCTCACACGGAATAGCGAACTGCGCAAAAACGCCAAACGAATTGCCACAAAAACACCAAACAAAACACCGCAAAAACACCAAACAAAATGCCACAAAAACACCAAACGCCTTGCAGAATCCGCAAAAAACCTGTATCTTTGCAGCATCATTATATAGCAAACAATATGGAATACCTCAAAAGGACTGCCGATGAGCATTTGAGCTTATTACGTGAACCCGACTTGCTGATGGTTATCAAAGGTGGAGAAATGGCCTACACTCGTCCGGATGGTGTCAAAATCATTCCTCTGGCTTGCTTGAAGGACTAACATGTGATGCAGTTAACCCCAACTTATCTAACCATATCTACATCTTATCTAAACTTAACTGTCGGACAAAAAGCTTTGATAAGCGAACCATACTTTTCATTTCTTTGTTGCTCATAAAACGAGCTTTTTCCGAAATGCGATGGAATTCTCCGTCTTTACCCATATTCCACTCTTGTACATGAACAGTACCAATCTTGAATGATCTGCCATTAGATTCGTTCGTATGATTGTGACTCCAGTCAAAATCAACACATATCTTGTGGTTGACAAACTTACGCATAATGCTTTTGGGCAAATATGAACGGCGAATCATACAGATTGAAAGAAACTAAGAAATTTAATAAGAAAATCAAATAATTTCGCAAATTATATTTGGCTGTTTAATAATTTATGAATACCTTTGTAAACGGTTTGAAATAGTACACTTCGTAATTAGAAAGTGGTACACTTTTAAATTAGCCTATACGTTTCAAATTAGACTTTCAACACGATGGCCACATTAAGAGGTTACAAATGCACAAAGTGCGGATATGGAATTATAGCAGACGCAAAGGGCTACGAAGCCTTGATGTTTGGTACTAAATACTACTTCTTTTGTTCACACTGCAAGGAAATAGTAAAAGTTCCATTGCAAGAACAATATCCAGAATGTCCAATATGTGGACGAATGGATGGACTTCGCACATGGAATCCGGTAGAAGGACATTGTCCCAAATGTGGCCATTCAAAATTGACAGAAACAGGAGAAATAATAATGGCAGACTAACAACCATTAAATGTAAAAAGCATGAAACCTAGAGATTTTTCGGCAACTCCCAATAAAATCACAGAGTTGTCGCGTTGCGAAATATTTGTGTTTGGTAGTAACCTTAAAGGCTGTCATGCTGGTGGCGCAGCACGTATCGCCATGGAAAAGTTCGGCGCAGAATGGGGTGTTGGTGTTGGCCCCACGGGTAGGTGTTATGCTATTCCAACCATGCAAGGTGGTGTGGAAACTATTGAACCTTACGTAAATAAGTTTCTCGAATACGCCAAAACACATCCGAATAACAGATTTTTGGTTACACGCATAGGTTGTGGCATTGCAGGATTTGATGATATGGAAATTGCACCGTTGTTTGAGGAAGCCGTGAACATTTCGAATATTGCACTACCAAAAACATGGTGGGATATTATTGGCAAAGAATGTGGTGTATGGCGTACAAGTCCATCATATCCAAAGTTTCCAAAAGTATGGACACTAAAAACTCTAAATAAGTACACTGCTCTACATAAATACGAAATAGGAGCTGGTATCAATACTTTCTTACCTGACCTGAAAGTCCGTTATGTAAAGGGACGTGGCGAGTTTGGCTATGCCAAATTTGGCGATTTCTTCTTTAATAGAGACCAAATGTATGTATGGGAAACAGACGACAAATATGCCGAAGAGCATAACGAAGCAGTTGTTAGCGAAGTTTTCCATGACGAATGCAAAGGCAGGGGATATGTATGTCAAAGGATTTATGCCGGTGTTGAAACCAATTTTCGAGACACCAACGGTGAGATAATATACACAGGCGACGTCATTGAAGTACAAGAGAGAAATGACAATACGCCATATTATCTGGCTTTAGGAGCTATGGCTGATGCTGATGGGAGCGGATTCTATGGCTTTATCCTCGACAATCATAGTTGGCGATTGGATGATTGCCTCAGACAACAGGTTCGTATTACGCGATTTGGCACAGTATATTATCAAATTGGCAAAAACGAAGTGGCGAGAGACGTCAATGAGCGTGTTATGGACTTCAATCTCGCAAGAGAATCAACGGAAGATCATAAGGTAAGAATGCTTATGACAAGATATACCCCAAACTTTGACCAGGAAAGATGGAAATATCAAGGATTGGAGATATTGGGCATAGAAGAATTTGATTGGAGACGACAAAATAACTAATGATATGGCAAATAAACATGGACAAAACGCACGACTTGGAGCTATTGGAGAAAGCTACGTGCAGATGAGACTCATGCAGAAAGGATGGGACGCATTTAATGCTAATAGCACTTACAACAATTATAAATTAGTGGACATTATATGTCTAAAACCCGAAGACGCAAAGATGTGGAAGCCACGTACTGCATTAATTCAGGTAAAGACAACAAAGTTAAAATCATTTCCTTTAGGATTTACAATAGACGAATGCTTAAACATTGATTTTCTTAAGGAACATGTCATCGGCCCGTGGGTTTTTATCGCCATAGATTCAGAGAATGACATATCAACATTCAGATGCTACGTACTCACTCGTAATCAGGTGATAGAACTGGCTCACAAAGCCCACTATTGGTACAAGAACATGTGGAAGAGAGAGAAAGACATAAAGGGCACTTCGGTAGCCGCCTTAAACGAAGAGTGGCTGTATGGCGAAATAAAGAAGTGCGAAGGTATGACACCCAAACATCCTGCATTTGTAAACCCACTGAAGGGAGCACAAACAAAAGAAGCATGGGAAAACATTTGGACTGAATAATAACCGACCAAAGTTTCCCACCCCCAATCGAGATCGAGTAGGAGGTAAACACTAATCATAGGTGTTTATCTCCTACTTTCGTGTTTACCGACCACTCACACCACCGTACATGCGGTTCCGCACACGGCGGTTCCTATTTTGGGTGCTATTCGAGATACGATCCCATTAAAATAGCGTACCCTGCTGCTGAAACCGGAGGATATCCGCCCAAAAAGGGGATATCCGTTCACTCTTCTGGCTCCTTAGCCTGTCGCCCCCGTTCTATTAACGTCTTAACGTTATAACGTTTAACGTTTTCGTAAACGCATACGCACGTGCCACAGCGGTCCACGGAAATTACAACTGCTCCTACATAAAAACAGAGGGTGTGTCAAAACTCTCTTATTCTTAACCCAAGTTTGATCCCTCACTAAAGGTTTTTCTTGCTATCCAACGTTTTACG
>OLFY01002316.1_pt1 | contig 19468 bp, 16 predicted proteins | sample 1605611 | NCBI WGS metagenome assembly OLFY01 (sample SAMEA3888923, study PRJEB22519) | human gut metagenome | biome: human gut; feature: human-associated habitat; material: faeces | place: Denmark | collected 2011
GCGGGGAGAGTGGAGTCCAGAGGTAGGGAGGGGGGATTCGAAACACCCCTCCCTATCTCTGGCCCGCGCGGAGCGCAAGCCACTTGACCAAAAGAAAAAACCAGCCCCGCGCCACCAGCGCGAGAACCAGCTTAAAGAAAAAACCAGCTCTGCCTCTGGCCCGCGCGGAGCGCATAGCCATTTGACCGAAAGAGAAAACTGACCCCGCGCAGGTGCGCGATACACTTAACCTTTACAAGCTTCAACAAACGCCCCAAACAGCCCCTGCTGTGACGGGTCTGCGTCGCTGAGCCACTCCGGGTGCCACTGGACGCCGAGGCAGAAGTGCACGTCCGGCTTTTCCAGTGCTTCCACAATGCCGTCCTCGCTGAGGGCGGCTATTTCTAATTCGGGGGCAATGCGGTCTGCCGCCTGATGGTGCTGGCTGTTGACGAGCACGGTGTCCTGCCCCAGCAGGCGGGACAGCAGGGTCCCCCGCCGCACCGTAACGGTATGGACTTTCGCCCAGTGGTCATTGTGGGGAATATGCTCAAAAGGCTTGATGTCCTGATACAGCGTGCCGCCCAGCACGATGTTCATCACCTGAATGCCCCGGCAGATGCCCAGCACCGGCTTGTCTGCCGCGAGGAACGCCCGCAGCAGCTTCGGCTCGGCGGCGTCCCGCAGAAGGTTCGGCTCGCCGCAGGCGGGGATGCGCTCCTGCCCGTAGAAGGCCGGGTCCATGTCGCCGCCGCCCGGCAGCAAGAGTCCGTCGCAGGTCAGCGCCTCGGCCACGGCGGCATCCGGGTCGGAAAGCGCTACCCAGTGTACCTCGGCACCGGCCCGGGCCAGACTTTCCACATATTTTGACTGTGCGGTGGTAAGCTCCGGGTCAGTGCTCATCCGGGGCATGGCGATGGTGACAGACATAGCAAGCATCCTTTCAACTTCTGGATATAACAAAAACCCAGAACCATCGGTTCTGGGTTTTGTGGCGGAAAGATGGGGATTCGAACCCCAGAACGCTTTTGACACGTTACACGATTTCCAGTCGTGCGCCTTAGACCAACTCAGCCATCTTTCCACATCTTCAGTTCTCAGTGCTTCGGGCCACGGCCCTCAGCGCTCCACTATAATACCTGAAAGAAGGTCTTTTGTCAAGCATTTTTTCGAAAAAGTTTGCATTTTTTCAAAAATGACGCAGCTTCGATGACCGAAAATGAAAAGGAGACGAAGCCCCCCTTGACGCAGGCGGAAAACGGGGCTATGATGAGGGCAGAGAGTATGCAGAGCGGGAAACTCTGCGGAAAACAAAAGGAATTCAGGAGGAAAAACAGATGAATTATTCAGATGTTTTGGCCAATGCCCGCGAGTGCATCGGCAAATACTGCAAGGCCTGCCCGGTGTGCAACGGCGTGGCCTGCAAGAATCAGATCCCCGGCCCCGGCGCAAAGGGCGTGGGCGACACGGCCATCCGCAATTATAATAAGTGGGCCGACATCCGTGTGAACATGGATACCCTCTGCGAGAACGGCACCCCCGACACCCACGTGGAGCTGTTCGGTCGCAGCTTCAAGTACCCCTTCTTTGCTGGTCCTGTGGGCGCGGTAAACCTCCACTACTCCGACGTCTACACCGACATGACCTACAACGACGTGCTGGTGCGCGCCTGCGCCGAGAGCGGTATTGCTGCCTTTACCGGCGACGGCACCAATCCTGACGTTATGACCATGGCCACCAAGGCCATCGGCAATGCCGATGGCTGCGGCGTGCCGACCATCAAGCCCTGGAACATCGACACTATTAAAGAGAAGATGGCACAGGCCAAGGCCAGCGGCTGCTTCGCCGTGGCAATGGATGTGGATGCCGCCGGTCTGCCCTTCCTCAAGAATATGACCCCTCCGGCCGGCAGCAAGAGCGTGGCCGAACTGGCTGAGATCGTCAAGCTGGCCGAGCGTCCCTTCATCGTCAAGGGCGTCATGACCGTCAAGGGTGCTCTCAAGGCCAAGGAGGCCGGTGCCGCCGCCATCGTGGTATCCAACCACGGCGGCCGCGTCCTCGACCAGTGTCCCGCCACTGCCGAAGTCCTGCCTGAGATCGCCGCGGCTCTCAAGGGTACCGGCGTCAAGGTCCTGGTGGACGGCGGCATCCGCACCGGTGTGGACGTCTTCAAGGCACTGGCACTGGGCGCGGACGGCGTCCTCATCTGCCGCCCCTTCGTCACGGCTGTCTACGGCGGCGGCGAGGAAGGCGTCAAGTGCTACATCGACAAGCTGGCCGGTGAGCTGGCCGACACCATGCAGATGTGCGGCGCGCACTCCATCAGCGAAATTACCGCAGATATGGTGAGAGCAAAGTAAGAGTATAAAACCATGGAGTGGATAATTGTACTCGTCCTGATATGCTTTATATGCTGTATCATAGCAGCTGTTGAAGAGCAAAAAAGAGGACAGCGAGGCGAAGAAAAGGTTTACGACACACTAGAAAAACTTGACGGTCACAAGGCTGTGATTCGGAATTGCTATCTTCCGACCCAAAGAGGTGATACTACAGAAGTGGACTTGGTTTTGATTCATGAATCGGGAATCTATGTGATTGAGTCCAAAAACTATAGTGGATGGATATTCGGAAGTGAAAATCGAAGAGAGTGGACGCAGACTTTTCCGAAGGGAAATGGAGAAACGACAAAATATAAGTTTTACAATCCGATTTGGCAGAATGGTACTCATATTAAAGCAATTCAAAGAATATTGGGAGAAAAAAGGAACAACATCTACTCGTATGTCGTATTTGGAGATGACTGCGAACTGATGAATGTTCAATGGAACGAAAATGAGTGTCATGTGTTAAAGAGGAGAGAATTGCTTCAGAACGTAAAACAAAATGCTGTAGCACATGGGCGGATATTATCAAATGAAGCAATAGACAGCTATTGTCAAAAGTTGTTCTCCTATACGCAGGTTTCGAAAGAACAGAAGCAAGAGCACATTCATAATATAGAAGAAAAGTATAAGCCGATTTCTAGGAATGCGGTGAATACAGATGCTCTTATTTGCCCTTGGTGTGGCGGAAAATTGGTATTACGGACGCCGAGAGACCCCGCAAAAGCTTCTAGAAAATTTTACGGCTGCTCCAATTATCCCAAGTGCAGATTTACTCGTAATATTATGTGATATAAGTCGGTGCAATGAAACACAAAAAGCGGCGTCACAGTCTATCACTGCGACGCCGCTTTTTGTTTGTATAATCAAAAATTACTTCAGAGTTCCATCCAGAACCTGCTGATAGTACCACGGTTTCGGGGCGTGGAAGGTCTTGCCGCTGAGGAACTCGAAATCGGGCTGGTTGAAGTGGGGCATGGTCAACTCCCACGCACAGAGGGCCTGATATTTGAGCTTCAGTTCGCGGTTGGCGGTGTTGTTGCCGTACTTGCTGTCGCCGAGGATGGGACAGCCGATGCTTGCCATGTGGGCGCGGATCTGGTGGGTGCGGCCGGTGATGAGCTGAACCTTGAGCAGAGCCAGACGGCCGGAGACGGCGATGGTCTCGTAGCGGGTCTCCACGTCCTTGGCACCCGGCTGCTTGTCCTCCACGATCTTCACGATGCCGCGGTCGGCGTCCTTGAGCAAGTAGCCGCCGAGGGTGGCGTCCGGGGGCGTGGGACGGCCGAAGGTGACGCAGAGGTAAGTCTTTTTCACCTCACGGCTCTTGATGGCGGCGAGGAACAGCTCCTCGGCCTCCGGCGTCTTTGCGATGATGACAAGGCCGCTGGTGCCGGTGTCGAGGCGGTGGCAGAGGGCGGGGGTGTAGACGTCATTCTCCTTGTACTCGCCCTGCTGGTTGAGGTAGAGCAGAGCACGGTTCAGCAGGGTGTCGTCGTCGGGACCGTCCACGGCGAGGCCGGCGGGCTTGTTGACGATGAGAATCTGCGGGCAGTCGTACACCACCTGCGCCGGGCCGCGGGCGTTTTTCCACGCCGGGCCGTCCACACGCTTGTCAGCGTCCAGAACATCGTCAAGGATGAACAGCTTGATCTCATCGCCTGCCATCACGCGGGTGGAGAGCGGCTGCTTTTTGCCGTTCAGTTTGATTTTATTTTCGCGCAGGGCCTTGTTCAGACGGCCCGGGTTCAGCGCGGGGAATTGCTGCATCAGATAGTTGTCCAGCCGGGTGGGGGCGAGACATTTGACTTTCAATATTTTCACGGAAATTTCCTCTCTAAATTAAGAATAGGTTAAGATTTGCTTTTATTGTAGCGAATCCGCCTTCTTACGTCAAGTTGGTTGTTTACTTTTTCAAAAAACAAGAGTATACTGTGCCGGTGCAAAAAGAATTCATCGGAATTTAACGATGGCTTAATCATCGAATCTCCATTTATGGTATAATGAGAGCCTTACATGATTGAAGAGGGAAGAAGGTATTGATATGACGAACGACAAGAAACTGATGCTCCTTGCAGGCGTTCTGGCTCTGGGGATGCTGGCCGGATGCAGCTCTGCCAGCGCTGCCAGTGCCGCCAGCGGCATGGCCGGTTCGATGCCCGCCGCCAGTGAAGTGGAAGAGGTGAGCAGCGAAGTGCGCGTCCTGCCCGGCGAAGAGGGCGTCATGATGCCCATCGACCAGGGCAGTCTTGAAGAGATGAAGACTGGTTCCTACAAGTTCGCCGCGAACATCTCGAGCGTGGACGCCAAGAAGCGCCAGATGACCCTGACGGTCTACGGCTACGACGCTTACCGCGCCGAGGACGTGGACGCACTGGATGTGGGCAGCGTTTTCAGCACCCATCTGGACGGCGCTGTGGAAGCACAGAACGTGACAGTGGAGAAAATCGAAAAGAATGAGGACAACGGCACCGTCTCCATCAACGGCGGCATCGAAGAGGGCGGCGTAGACCTCTGGCGCAGCGGCGACACCTACCGCACCGTCACCTACGACGACTACCCGGTCTACTACATGATGGGAGAACTCGTGCTGCCCATGGACGACAGTGTGACCCTCAGCGACAGCTCCGCCAGCGTGGACGCTGTGCCGGTGGAGACGAACGGCGCCATCGAGGTGGGCAAGGCCGTCTCGGAGGACAAGGACAACTGGACGCCTTACAACACCACTGTCTTCACGAAGGACGGCGTCGTCAGCAATATCCTCCGCATCTGGGTGCCGTGACGCGCGATTTTTGGGAAAACCCGTTGACAAATGGCCTGACTATGCTATAATCTGAAATGAACGCAAAGGAGCAGTATGCCCTTTGCGCGTAAATGGTAATTATGGCAAATGGCAAGGATGGGGCCAGAAGGATGTGTGCCGCCGCCCAGAGAGAACGCCCTTGGCTGAAAGGCGTTCCGGCAGAGCATTTTTTACGCCACCCCGGAGCTTCCGGCGAAATAAACCGGACGCTGCGCAGCGTTACAGCGCACAAAGCGGCAGGAGCGCCCCGGCGGCATTTCTGCAATTTGGGTGGTACCACGGAGCTTTTCAGACAGCCTTCGTCCCTTTTCGGGATGAGGGCTGTTTTTTGTTTTTTGCCCGACTGCCATAAAAACTGCGTCCGGAGGAGGACGCCGATACACGAGGAGAGATTAAAACTATGCAATGGACCGGTTTGAATGAACTGCGTGACAAGTACCTTACCTTCTTTGAGGGCAAGGGCCACCTGCGTCTGGACAGCTTCCCGCTCGTCCCGAAGAACGACCCCAGCTTGCTGCTTATCAACAGCGGCATGGCACCTATGAAGAAGTGGTTCCTCGCTCAGGAAGAGCCGCCCCGTCATCGCGTGACCACCTGCCAGAAGTGCATCCGCACCCCTGACATCGAGCGCGTGGGCATCACCGCCCGCCACGGCACCTTCTTCGAGATGCTGGGCAACTTCTCCTTCCAGGATTACTTTAAGGAAGAGGTCATTCCCTGGGCATGGGAGTTCCTGACTTCCGATGAGTGGATGGCTATCCCGAAGGATAAGCTGCACATCTCCGTCTACAAAGAGGACGATGAGGCTTACGACATCTGGACCAAGAAAGTGGGCGTTGCCCCCGACCACATGGTCCGTCTGGGCAAGGAAGACAACTTCTGGGAGCACGGCTCCGGCCCGTGCGGCCCCTGCTCTGAGATCTACTTCGACCGCGGCCCCGAGTATGGCTGCGGCAAGCCGACCTGCGGCGTGGGCTGTGACTGCGACCGCTATATGGAGATCTGGAACCTGGTGTTCAGCCAGTTCGACGCCGACGGCAAGGGCCATTACGAGCGTCTGGCACGCCCCAACATTGATACCGGCATGGGTCTGGAGCGTCTGGCCTGCGTGATGCAGGGCGTGGGCAACCTGTTCGAGGTCGATACCGTCCAGAGCGTGCTGCACCATGTGGAGCACATCGCCGGCAAGACCTACGGTGCCAACCCCAAGGAGGACATCTCCATCCGCGTCATCACCGACCACATCCGCAGCTGCACCTTCATGGTGTCTGACGGCATCCTGCCCTCCAACGAAGGCCGCGGCTACGTGCTGCGCCGTCTGCTCCGCCGCGCTGCCCGCCATGGCCGTATGCTGGGCATCAGCCGCCCCTTCCTCGTGGAGCTGGTGGAGACGGTCATCCAGTCCAGCGAGTCCGCTTACCCCGAGCTGCGTGAGCACGACGCCTATATCAAGAAGGTCATCGGCACCGAGGAGGCAAACTTTGCCCGCACCATTGACGCCGGCATGAACATCCTGAACAACATGATCGACGGTCTGGAAAAGGCTCACGAGCACCTGCTGAAGGGTCTGGACGTCTTCAAGCTGAACGATACCTTCGGCTTCCCCCTCGACCTGACCAAGGAGATCGCTGCGGAGCAGGGCATCGAGATCGACGAGGAGGGCTTCCACGCCGAGATGACCAAGCAGAAGGAGCGCGCCCGTGCAGAGCGCCTCAAGAAGAACATCTCCGGCTGGAGCGAAGACCTGTTCGGCACTCTGACCGCTGAGCCCACCGAGTTTGTGGGCTACGACAGCCTCAAGAGCGACAGCGTCGTTGTGGCTCTGAGCGACGAGGAGGCTCTGACCGACGCCATCGCCACCGACGAGCAGGCCAAGGAAGGCGTGCTGGTCGTTCTCGATAAGACCCCGTTCTACGCTGAGATGGGCGGTCAGGCCGCAGACCATGGCGTCATCACCGGCGCTGAGTGCGTGCTGCGCGTGCAGGACGTCAAGAAGACCCCCAAGGGCTACTACGTCCACACCTGCACCCTCGAGAGCGGCATCGTCCATGTCGGCGACCATCTGACCGCCCGCGTAGATAAGGAATACCGCATGGCCATCGCCCGCAACCACACCGCTACCCACCTGCTGCAGGCAGCTCTGCGCGAGGTCCTGGGCGACCACGTCCATCAGGCAGGCTCCTATCAGGACGCTTCCATCACCCACTTCGACTTCACCCACTTCAGCGCTGTCACTCCCGAGGAGCTGATCCGTGTGCAGAAGATCGTCAACGACAAGATCTTCGAGTCGATGAACGTCACCGTCAAGGAGATGCCCATCGAAGAGGCCAAGAAGCTGGGCGCTATGGCTCTGTTCGGCGAGAAGTACGGCAAGGTTGTCCGTGTTGTTGATATTGAGGGCTGGTCCACCGAGTTCTGCGGCGGCACCCACGTCAAGAACACCGCTCAGATCGGCGGCTTCAAGATCGTCAGCGAGAGCTCTGTTGCTGCCGGCATCCGCCGTATCGAGGCTGTCACCGGCCGCAATCTGCTGATCCGTGCCAATATGCAGGAAGCGATGCTGCACACTGTGGCTAATACCCTGAAGGCAAACAATGTCGCCGCTCTGCCCGTTCGTGCGGAGGCTGTCATGGCTGAGAACAAGGCCATGAGCAAGGAGCTGGAGGACATCAAGGCAAAGGTCGCTGCTTCCAAGGTCACCAGCCTGTTCGACAACGCTGAGACCGTCGGCGACGTCAAGATCGCTTCCGCTTACTTCACCGGTACCTCCGGCGACACCCTGCGCGGCATGTGCGACACCATCCGTGACAATGCCAAGGCTGCTGCTGTGGCTGTTCTGGTGGGCAAGTCTGACGACAAGATCACCATGGCTGTTACCGTGACCAAGGACGCTCAGGCAAAGGGTCTGAAGGCCGGCAATCTCGTCAAGGAGATCTCTGCCATCGCAGGCGGCAAGGGCGGCGGCAAGCCCGACTTCGCTATGGCCGGTCTGAAGGATGAGACCAAGATCGACGAGGCTCTGGCCGCTGTCAAGAGCATCGTGGAGAAGCAGCTGGGCTAATTCTGGAATAAACCTCTCCGTCACGCCTGACGGACAGGCAGAATGATAAAAAATCTGGAAGGAGCGATTCCCATGGAAGATTGTCTGTTTTGCAAAATTGCAGCGGGGGACATCCCCTCGAAGAAGCTCTATGAGGACGAGCAGGTGGTGGCATTCTACGACATCGCCCCGCAGGCCAAGGTGCATTTCCTGGTCATCCCCAAAAAGCACATCTCCTCGGCCGCTGCGCTGACCGAGGAAGACGGCGCTCTGCTGGGCCATGTCTTTGCGGTCATCGCAAAGCTCGCCAGGGAGCAGGGCCTCGACAACGGCTACCGCGTCATCTCCAATGTGGGCGAGGACGCCGGCCAGACCGTCAAGCATCTGCACTTCCATGTTCTGGGCGGCGAGAAGCTGCCTGTCTGATTCCGAAAAAGTAAGGGAGATCGTTGAATATGGCTAAGACTTATACGCTGAATGTCGCGGGCCTGACCCGTGAGCTGACCATCTGCAAGGTGAACGACCACATGGACATTGCGGCCTTCATCATGCTGGGCGACGCCGAGCTGACGGTGGCTGCTGCCGCTGAGCTGCTCAAGAAATGCCCGGATTTTGACATCCTGCTGACCGCTGAGGCCAAGGGCATCCCGCTGGCTCACGAGATGAGCCGCCAGAGCGGCAAGCCCTACGTCTGCGCACGCAAGGGCGTCAAGCTGTATATGCCCGACCCTGTTGTCGTCGAGGACCAGTCCATCACTACTGCTGGCAAGCAGAAGCTGGTCATCGACCGCAAGGAGCTGGACAAGATGAGCGGCAAGCGGGTGCTGGTCGTGGATGATGTCATCTCCACCGGCGGCTCTCTCAAGGCTCTGGACGAGCTGGCCGAGCAGACCCAGTGTACCATCGTGGGTCAGGCCGCCGTTCTGGCCGAGGGTGATGCTGCCCAGCGCAAGGACATCATCTTCCTCGAGCCGCTGCCTCTGTTCTTCCACTAAACCGATATGCGACGCCCGCTCTGCGCGTTCTGCCTGAGTGCGCTGGGTGTGTTAGCGTTGTGCTCATTTTTGCCGCAGATGGGGCTTTTGCTGCCGTCTGCGGCAATTTTTGTTGTCTTCTGCCTGCTGGTCTGGTGGAAAGGCGGGGCCGCGAGAGGGTATGCGGTCTGTCTGTTGTTGGGCGCAGTGCTGGGCGTCGGCATCATGGAGATGACCGGCGCACGGCTGGCAAAGATACAGGACGCTTACGCCGGGAGAGACGTGACCCTCACCGCCGAAGTGGAGAGCACAGGCCGCGCTTACACGACGGGCCGGGTGAGCGCCGTACTGATGGTGGAAAAAGTGGACGGGGAGGCTGTCCACTTCCGGGTGGAGTGCGCCAGTCTGCCCAAATGTGAGGCCGGAGGCCGCATCCGGGGCCGCTTTTCGCTGGATGTGCCGGATGCCACCCAGCGTCTGGATGACTACGCCGACGGCATTGTCCTCAGCGCGGAATATCTGTCCGGGATGCTTCGTCTTGGGCAGAGTGAGAGCTTCCGCGCCCGGACGGCTCGGCTCCAGGCGGCGCTGGGCCGCGCCCTGCGAAAAGGCATGGCCGAAAACACCGGCGGCGTTCTGGCCGCGATGGTGGTGGGCGACCGAAGCCATCTGACTTCGACTCTCCGCAGTGCCTACCGGGGCGCGGGGCTCTCCCATGTGCTGGTGGTGAGCGGCCTCCACGTCACCATCTTCTGCGGCCTGCTGGATGCTCTGCCCCACAAGGAACGGGAGCGGAGCCGGGCTTACCGGCGGGCGAGGTCGCTGCTCCGGGCCGGAACGGCCCTTCTGCTGGTGGGCATCACCGGCGCGACGCCCTCTGTCCTCCGGGCGGCGGTGGCGGTCTGGGTCAGCTCCCTCGGCGTCTGGGTGGGAGGCCCGGCGGATACGCTCACCTCGCTGGGCGCGGCAGGCGTCCTCATGTGTCTGGGCAACGGGTATGCGGTCTATGACGTGGGCTTCGAGCTGTCGTTTGCGGCAGTGATGGGAACACTGGCCGGTGCTGAGTGCGCAGGGCGTGGGCGGGAGCGCTATTACGACAGAAAGAAGAAACGGAAAAGCCGCCGGGAGAAACCATCCCGCGCAGTGCTCCTTTTCCGGCACTTTGCGGGCGGCGTGTGGGACTCGCTCTGCGTCTCCCTCTGTGCCTCGGCGGCGACCTTCCCGGTGCTGGTGCTGCGGGGGATGAGCACGACGATCTGGGCTGTGGCGTCGGGCGTGGCCGTCCTCTGGCTGGTGGGGCCGATGCTGAGCTTCGGCCTCGGTGCAGCTCTGCTGGGTCTGGCCGCGGAGGGCTTGCCTTTGTTTGAGATCATCCGCCGCCCGGTGGCCTTCTGTGCCGAAGGGCTGGCATGGCTGATGAACGAGTGGGCTTTCCGGGTGTCCGTTCTGCCGGGAGCGTCCCTCTGGTTTGATGGGACCTATGCCGCACTGGTGTGTCTTGCGCTGATCCTGCTCTGCGTAATGGCAATGCGGCGGCACATCCGACTCCGGGTAGCTCTGCCGACGGTCATTCTGCTGGCGGCGCTGGCTATCGGGCTGGAAACGGCTCTGAGCTGGAACGTGGTGAACATCGAACTCGTGGGGACCCGGGCTGCGCCTGCCGTCGTCATCACCCAGAGAGAAAAAGCCATCGTCCTCTTCCGGGGCAGCAGCATCACCCAGCGGGCGGTGGAAAATCAGCTGGAAAAGCGGGGCGTGAGGACGGTGGAACTTCTGGTTGACCTGCGGGTGCAGCCGGAAGAACCCTGCCGTATCGAGGCCCAAAAGCGCATCAATGCCGCTGCTTTGGCCGAGAATACCACCCGCTGTGCTTCCTGCGGCGAAGTGGATCTGGAACTTTTCCGCACCCGGCAGGGCTGCATTCTGCGGATGCGTGTCGGCGGGCAGAGGTTCATCACCCTCAGCGGCACGGTCCGGCCTGCAAAGCCCATCCGGGCCGAGTGGCTGCTGGCCTCGATGGCAAGGCCGGACAATATCCGGTACACCGACTGCCTGACCCTGAGCAGCAAATACCGCTGGATGGAGGGAGACGCAGAGCCTGTCTCACGTCTGCGCCTCCGTCTCGAGGGGGGAACGCTTTTCAAAGCGGGCAGAGTATGATAGAATAAAATAATCCTAATACAAAGGAGCCGATCATTTGGCAACGGAAACAAAACTCCGGCAGCTTGCCCAGGGAGGCTGTCCGGTCTACTATTTTTATTCCAGCGAGCGCTATCTTGTCCGGCAGGCTGTGGCCCGGGCGGCAAAGCTTCTGGCCGAGGGTGAGGACGAAGAGACGACCGTTCTGGACGGTGCTGCGCCCGAAATTGAGCAGCTCATCATGGCGGCAGGCACCATCTCCTTCTTCGGGACGCGGCGCGTGGTGCTTCTGCCCGAGGTGGACCCCGCCGCCTACAGCGACAAAGACCTCGACGAGCTGTGCGCCACGCTGGCCAGCCTCGAGAATGCCGTGGTGGTGCTGGGCAGCGTGTTCGAGATGGAGCGCAATAAGCTCAAGCTGGGCAAGCGGGCGCAGAAGCTCATCGCCCAGTGTACTAAGGTCGGCTTTGCCGAAGAGCTGGCCAAGCCCAAGCCCTACGAGCTGAAGGTCATGGTGATGGACCGCGCCAGGGCGCAGGACACCACCCTCTCCGAGGGTACGGCGACGGCCCTGCTGGAACGCTGCGGCGAAGACCCGTTCCTTCTCGAGAACGAGGTGGACAAGCTCTGCGCCCTCTCCGGCTACCAGACCGTGACCACGGCCATGGTGGCCGAGATGGGGACTGTGAGCCTCGAGGCCGACGTCTTCGAGATGATACGGATGATAACGGCAAAAAACGCCACCGGCGCCTGCAAAAAGCTGCAAACGCTTCTCCGCCTGCAGCAGGAGCCCATCCCCATCACAGCGGCCATGATCGGCAGCTATGTGGATCTCTATCGGGTCAAACTGGGCGCAGCCAAGCGGAAGAGCTACAGCACCGTGTTCAAGGATTTCGGTTACAAAGGCAGCGACTACCGGCTCAAGCGCTCTGCCGAGACAGCCAGCCACTACACGCTGCCCCAGCTGGAAGCCTGTATGCAGATTTTGCTTGAGCTGGACAAGAGTCTGAAAAGCCAGCCCGTGAGCGCGCAGACCCTGCTGGAAACGGCGCTCTGCCGTCTGGCGATGGCGGGAGGAAGAAGATGAGCGAGAAACTGGAACTGCTGCACACCGACCGTGTGCTCATCGTGGAGGGCAAATACGATGCGGCTCGTCTCTCCCACCTGACCGATGCCATGATCCTGCTGACGGACGGCTTCGGCATCTATAAGGATAAGAAGCGTCAGCAGCTCTTCAAACAGCTGGCCCACAAAAACGGCCTTATCCTCCTGACGGACTCCGACGCGGCGGGCTTCCGCATCCGCACCTACATCACGAATCTGGTGGGGGAGAAGAACGTGGTGCAAGCCTACGTTCCGGCCATCCACGGCAAGGAAAAGCGGAAGGCTCAGCCCGGCAAAGAGGGGCTTCTAGGGGTCGAAGGCGTGGACGATGCCCTCGTTTTGCAGGCGCTCCGGGACGCTCTGGGCGAAGAAGCTGGCATTGCCCCTGCAAAGCCGGAGGGGCGGCAAATTACTTATACCGACCTCTATGAGTGGGGGCTTTCGGGTACGGCGGGTTCGGCTGAGCGGAAAACAAAGCTGCTCTGCGCTCTCGGTCTGCCGCCCCGGCTCTCGAAAAAAGAGCTGGTGGAAGCCCTCAACCGCCTTTACAGCTACGAGCAGCTGGACGAAATGCAGTCAGAACTGCTCGAAACATGAAAATACAGCAAACTCTCCTGAAGAAAACATGAAAAAGATTCAAGCAAGACTTCTGGGAAATTTGCCATAAGCTGTGATATAATCAATATACTGTGCGCCCGTCGTGGACGAAACGACGGGCGCAGATTTTTGCAAGGTGCAATAAAGGAGACAATCAATGGAACGCGAAAAACTCAAATCGAGACTCGGGTTCATCCTCCTTTCCGCCGGCTGCGCGATCGGCATCGGAAATGTGTGGAAGTTCCCTTACATGGCAGGTCAGGGCGGCGGCGGCGCTTTCGTGCTGTTCTACCTGCTGTTCCTCGTCATTCTGGGTCTGCCCATCATGACCATGGAGTTCTCCGTGGGCCGTGCCAGCCACAAGAGCCCGGTGCGCGCCTATCAGGCCCTCGAAAAGCCCGGCCAGAAGTGGCACATCCACGGCTACTTCACCCTCATCGGCTGCTACCTGCTGATGATGTTCTACACCACGGTGGCCGGCTGGATGCTCCACTACTTCTACATGACCGCTGCCGGTAAGCTGGTGGGCCTTGACGCTGACCAGGTGGCTGGCAAGTTCACCGAGATGCTGGCAAGCCCGCTGACCATGGGCTTCTGGATGGTGGTCGTTGTGGCCATCGGTATCTTCGTCTGCGCCCGCGGTTTGCAAAACGGCCTCGAAAAAGTCACGAAAGTCATGATGATCGCTCTGCTGGTCATCATGGTGGTGCTGGCAGTCAACAGTATGTTCATGCCCGGCGCAAAGGAGGGCCTGACCTTCTTCCTCGTACCCGACTTTGAGCGGATGAAGGAAGTGGGCATCGTCAATACGCTGGTGGGTGCCATGAATCAGGCGTTCTTCACCCTGAGCCTCGGCATCGGTGCAATGGCCATCTTCGGCAGCTACATCGGCAAAGAGCACGCCCTGCTGGGCGAGAGCGTCCGCGTCGTGGTGCTGGATACCTTCGTCGCCGTCACCGCCGGCCTCATCATCTTCCCGGCCTGCTTCACTTACGGTGTGGACCAGACCAGCGGCCCCAGCCTCATCTTCATCACCCTGCCCAACATCTTCGCAAATATGGCGATGGGCCGTCTGTGGGGCAGCCTGTTCTTCCTGTTCATGGCCTTTGCGGCACTTTCCACCGTGCTGGCCGTCTTCGAGAACATTATCTGCTGCGGCATGGAGCTGACCGGCTGGAACCGTCAGAAGTCCAGCCTCGTCAACTTCTTCCTCATCATCGCCCTCTCTCTGCCCTGTGTGCTGGGCTACAACGTCTGGGCCTGGGACGGCTTCGCCATCTTCGGCGGTGCGGTGCTGGATGTGGAGGATTTCCTCGTCAGCAACCTCTTCCTGCCGCTGGGCTCCCTCGTCTACCTGCTGTTCTGCGTCACCCGCTACGGCTGGGGCTGGGACAACTACAAGAAGGAAGTCAACACCGGCGACGGCCTCAAGATGCACGACTGGATGCGCGGCTACCTGACCTATGGCCTGCCCCTCATCGTCCTGTTCATCTTCGTGTTCGGCCTGTACGATAAGTTCATCGCCTGATAAAACAAAAATACGGGATGCTGCATTTTACAGCATCCCGTATTTTTTATCGCTTTATTTCACATACCGGCCTTCGCAGATATTCTTGCAGCAGGCGCTGATGGGGAACCAGCAGCAGTCGCGGCAGATGTCGGCGAGGATCTCCGGCGTGGCCTTGGCGTCGATCTCGCGGATGAGGTCCTGGTAGACGTAATCCTTTTCCTCGAGACCGAAGTATTCCACCGTCTTTGCATCGTAGCGCTTGACCTTTTCCTGCGTGTCGCAGAGGTCAGTCCCCAGCTTGTTGGGGCAGCAGGAGCAGAGGGTGTCAGTGGAGAAGGTGAGGTGGATGGTGGTGCCGGGAACATCCCGCAGCTGATGCACCACGTCGGTCATGTGGGCCACGAAATCGTTGTCATAGCCTTTGCCGGAATAGCCCTGCGTGCAGAGCAGATGATGGGGACGAAGTACGATGCTCATGCTTTCAGCCCCGGAATGCGCTTCCGCAGATTCAGGCCGATGGCGCAGGCCAGAACTGCCTTGATGATGGCAGTGGGGATGAAGGGCAGGACGCAGGCGGTGATACCCACGGCGATGGTGCTGTGGGCGACGACCACGAACATTGCAACGCCCACCACATAGTTGACCACCGTGCCGACGATGACAGCGGTGACGAAAGCGCCCTTGAAGGCGTCACGGTGCTCCACGCCGAGGCCGATGATGTAGGCCATCAGGGGGAAAGAGATGAGGAAGCCGCCGGTGGGGCCGACGAACTTATCGAAACCGCCGGAGAAGTTTGCCAGCACCGGCACGCCCACAGCGCCCAGTGCCAGGTACACCAGCGAAGCGATGGCGGAAAGCTTGGAACCCAGCACCACAGCAGCCAGCGTGATGGCGAAGGTCTGCATGGTCATGGGGACGCCCAGAGGCATCGGGATGGAGATCTGGGCCATGACAGCGATAACGGCGGCGAACAGACCTGCATAGCAGATGTCCCGCACAGAGAACTTGGACTTGGTGGCCGCAGCGGCCTGGGTGTTCTGACTCATAAGAATTGTTCCTCCTATACATTCTGGCCCAAAGCGGCCATGCTCCCAGTATGGCAGACTGCAAACGCTGCGTCAACTTTGGATTTGCGAAAGGGTTTACAATTTAAAACGAAAAACAAAACAGAAAAATACACAAAAGATGTCGCTTTTGGTTGTGAAATGTGCTATACTAAATCTTAGCTATAAGAAGCACACCAGTGATATATAGAGAGGAGAACATCATGCAGCATGAAACCGTGATCGTGCTGGACTTTGGCGGCCAGTACAATCAGCTCATCGCGCGCCGCGTCCGCGAGAATAATGTCTACTGTGAGATCTATTCCTATAAGACGGACCTGTCCGTCATCAAGGCGAAGAACCCCAAGGGCATCATCTTCACCGGCGGCCCCAACAGCGTCTATCTGGAGGATTCGCCCACCGTCGACCCCGAGATCTTCAGCTGGGGCGTGCCTGTGCTGGGCATCTGCTACGGCAGCCAGCTCATGATGCACCTGCTGGGCGGTCACGTCTGCCGCGCCCCCGAGCGTGAGTACGGCAAGACCGAGGTCTTCGTGGACAACAGCAGCAAGATGTTCACCGATGTGCAGCCCTCCACCGTCTGCTGGATGAGCCACAACGACTATATCGAGCAGGCTGCGCCCGGCTTCAAAATCACTGCCCACACCGTCAACTGCCCGGTGGCCGCAGCTGAGAACGAGGAAAAGGGGCTGTACGCCGTCCAGTTCCACCCCGAGGTACTCCACACCGCTGAGGGCAAGAAGATGCTGCACAACTTCGTGTACAATGTCTGCGGCTGCACCGGCGACTGGAAGATGGACTCCTTCGTGGAAAACAACGTCGAGGCCCTGCGGAAGCGCATCGGCAGCGGCAAGGTGCTCTGCGCCCTGTCCGGCGGCGTCGATTCCTCCGTGCTGGCTGCCATGCTGGCCAAGGCCATCGGCAAGCAGCTGACCTGCGTGTTCGTAGACCACGGCCTGCTGCGCAAGAACGAGAAGGAAGAGGTCTGCTCTGTCTTCGGCCCCGGCAACGCCAACGGCTTTGACATCAACTTCATCTGTGTGGACGCCCGTGACCGCTACTTTGCAAAGCTGGCCGGTGTCACCGAGCCGGAGCGCAAGCGCAAGATCATCGGCGAGGAGTTCATCCGCGTCTTTGAGGAACAGGCAAAGCAGATCGGCAAGGTCGATTTCCTCGCACAGGGTACCATTTACCCCGATGTCGTCGAGAGCGGTCTGGGCGGTGAGTCCACCGTCATCAAGAGCCACCACAACGTCGGCGGTCTGCCTGACACCGTGGACTTCAAGGAGCTGGTCGAGCCGCTGCGCAACCTGTTCAAGGACGAAGTCCGTCAGGCTGGCCGTGAGCTGGGTCTGCCCGAGTATCTGGTCAGCCGCCAGCCCTTCCCCGGCCCCGGTCTGGGCATCCGCATCATCGGCGAAGTGACCCCCGAGAAGGTCGCTATCGTGCAGGATGCCGACGCCATCTGGCGTGAGGAGATCGCCAAGGCCGGCCTTGATAAGGAGATCAGCCAGTATTATGCGGCTCTGACCAATATGCACAGCGTCGGCGTTATGGGCGACGAGCGCACCTACGACTACGCCGTGGCCCTGCGCGCTGTCACCACCACTGACTTCATGACCGCCGAGAGCTACAATATGCCCTGGGACGTGCTGGGTACTGTCACCAGCCGCATCGTCAATGAGGTCAAGCACGTCAACCGCGTGTTCTACGACTGCACCGGTAAGCCGCCGGCCACCATTGAGCTCGAGTAATCTGCAAACCCTGAAAAGTATTGATGCAATGCAATATTTTGAGGGTTGAAAGGCTCTGTGATACTGCTTTGATACTATCAGGCGATTATTCATAAAGAGAGACATGAGAATGCCCTCTGAGAAACGGTAAGTTTTTCAGAGGGCATTCTCATTTATATTAAGAAGTTCTAGAAATTCGCAGGCCTGTTTGAAGGGCATAAACTATTTTGGGATCATTGATACGGTAGACGCTACCAGCACCAATTTTTGTGTCAGTACGGACAATTAACCCCATCGCTTGCATAGCAACGATATAATTGTTTGTAGAGCTACCAGTTCCTGCAACTTGGTTAAGCTGGTTAGCTGTGAATTCTGGACTGCTGAGCTTTAAAAGATGATTGATATAACTATAGATGTCCATAGAATTTCGGCGAGCATTTTTCTTACGGGGGTAGTATTCGTAATAGTTAAAGTTTCTTACAAAATCAGAAAGTGCCTCTTGATAGGCTCCTCTGGAAAAAGTGTCCGCATTAGCGTTGAGAGCAAATTGACTGTGGAAAAGAGCATTAAATATATGCCATAAATCGCGTGGGTTGCGATTTGCAAGCGTAAGCAGCAGAGAGATTTCCTCATCTGTAATATCGGACGAAAAGAAATCATGGAATTCTCTGGCTTTGTGTGGTTGTGAGTAGACTTCTATACGTTGATTGAATGCCCGAATTAAGTCAAATTTGTGCCATTCTAGCATTGGACAGTAGAATTTTTGAGTGCGAATACTGCTTTTTAAGTTTTCGAAAGGGATAGACCAAAGAGATACTGCAAATTGTAAATCTGGACAAAGCAAAAGTTTGTTATCAGTCAGCAATGGCTTAATAAATTGAGCAATTTGTTCTCCATCGTTCGTAAAACGGCTATCCTCATCTATTTTATCAAGGAAAATAATTACATTTGAATAGCCGAGACGTTTAATGAGTTGGCAAATTCTGGTGAGTAATAAATAACTACTATCAATATCCGTAAAAGAAGTATCAGAAGAAAATTTTATTTCAGGTAAGATGCTCAGGACGGAATCGGTTTCAATAATTGGAAGGGAGAATTGAGACGCAAAAGTGCTGTTTATAAGCTTAACGCCGGCAGATAAACCATAATTTAATGTGAGACGAATTGGTTTGGAAAGAAAATTGATAGCCCGCTTGAGCAAAGAAAGTTGTATTTTATCGATTTTAGCGGCTAGATTTTGACGTGTGCTAGGGGTCATATAATTAACAATAAGCTGAGAGAGAAATAATTTGTCATCTTTAGAAAGTTTGCTGATTCGTTTGCGATTTTCCACAGCCTTGTTCATCAACGAATTGATTAGGAACTCTCCAAAAAGCTTGTAGAAATCCTGAATGTTTGGGGTCTCACTAAGAGAACTGAAATCATCTAGATAGATGAAAAATGAGTTGGATGGAGCGTTTCGTATAAGGTCAAAGACGATTGCGGTCTTACCGGTTCCACGGTTTCCAGCCATGATAATTGTTCTGGAATTTCTGAAAGCGTCTTTGATTAATGAGTAATCAACGGGTTCAACAAATAAATCAGACCGAAGTTTTTCGTCCTCTGTAGTGAAGGTGTTGAATGGGTATTCAGTTAAATTGAACTTCTGGTAAAAATTAGAAAAAGCCATTATAAAATTCCTTTCACATCTAGTAAAAAGGTGAATAGGTAAAATAAAAAAATTACATATTAATTATAATTGAAATCATAAGAACGGTCAATGGCTTTGAAAAGATAAGTATAATACTACAGTAAGATGATATAAACGTACGAACGAGAAAGGATTGATTTGCAAACCAGAGGAGAATTGCCTGTATTTAGACGGTTCCAAGGCCAATTATTAGAGGACGATTACGCCCGGCTGCAGCGGCGGCTCTCCCAGATGTTCGGGGTAGAGGAGACCAGCAATCTCTACTTCGCAACGCAAGCTAAGTCCGTGAGCGAGGGACTTGACCAGCAGTTGGAAGGATTCATCCGGGAGCACCCGGATGTACGGCTCATCATCATCGACACCCTGCAGAAGGTGCGGGAGATCGGCGGTGACCGATACAGCTACGCCAGCGACTACGAGATCGTGACCAAACTGAAAACTTTCAGCGACAGGT
>OLFY01002317.1_pt1 | contig 19410 bp, 15 predicted proteins | sample 1605611 | NCBI WGS metagenome assembly OLFY01 (sample SAMEA3888923, study PRJEB22519) | human gut metagenome | biome: human gut; feature: human-associated habitat; material: faeces | place: Denmark | collected 2011
AAGGGAGCCGGATGCGCTCACCGTTCTCGTCAAGGTCGTACACCTTTCGGGCTTTTGGAAGCCACTTGCCGTGTTCGTCCATTGCCCGGATGGTCAGCAGAATGTGGGCGTGTGGGTTTCCATCTCCCTTGTCGTGGATGGCAAAGTCGGCAATCATGCCCTTGGAAACAAACTGCTCGTTGCAAAATTCTTTGAGCATGGACAGATACTGCTCTTTCGGAACTTCCACCGGAAACGCCAGCACGATGCGCCGGGCAAGCTGGGAGTTCCATTGGTTCTCTACGGCTTCCACAGCGTTCCAAAGCGTTGCCCGGTCTGCATATCCGGGCGGCGCATGGGACGGTAGCATGATCTCAGCGTGGACAAGTTCTTTCTTCTTGTTGTAGAATTTTGTTTTCTGGTCGTACTCGCTGAACAGCCGTTCTCCGCTCTGGTAAGCGGCCCCGGCAACAGCGGACTGCCCTTGGCTGCGCTTAACAATGGTAATTTTGAAATGCGGACACGGAATAGGCATCACCTCCAAACAAAAAGACCGCCCAGCAAGATTGCTCTTGATGAACGGTCTGGAATTGTATTCGGTTGTGCTCACCGTCTTAGAACGGAGTGCTATGCGCTTCGGTCTTAGGCGGGAGCCGCAAAAGGATAGCTGCAAAGCAGCGCAAGGAAAATGCAGTTTTCCTTGGGATGGAATCGGGCTGGCGTACAAACGCCAGCTTCGATTTCATCGAGCCGTCTGCAAGACCGCAATTTCACACAAAGGGGTCCCCGGAAAAGCATCGAAGATGATTTTATGGGGAAGAGGAGGAACTGCGGAGTGAATGAGCATTTGTGCTTTTGCACAGATGCGAACGATATGCAGCAAGTGACGACGAGGTGTATAATTGCGCCCTATTTCATAGGGGGTTCGGAACGTTCTGCTTTTCGTGAACGTCATGCACCATCTTTGCAAGAGCCAGCACGACTTCCGGTTGGCGGAACGAGATCTTCAAAAGTTCCATCACCTGATCATCGGTCAGTTCTCCCGGACAGACCAGAAAACTTTCCAGCATTCCGGCACGGGTACAAAGACGATGCACACGCTCTCTCCGGTTCAGCTCCGACATCTGGCGTTCAAGGATCCTCTCTCGGTGCTGACAAGAGCGCAGCTTCTGCTCTGCTTTGGCTTTTTCGTTGCGGAGGTAGGCAAGGTCGGTTTTGGGTTGGGTCATGGCATCACGCTCCCTTCCTTTTAAATAAAAAGCAGCGAAGCTTACAGAAGTCTCGCTGCTTTAGAGTATGTAGTACTAGAACGGATAGTCCTCATCAATAATACTGAATTCATCCATCAAAGGATCATCAGGTCGAGGAGTATCTTCTTTGAACACAGATATGAGATCGCAAATTTTCTGATGTAATTCATCAAAGGTTATAATGGTCAAGTTGTTGAAACTGTTTCGGTAAAGTTCAAATGCTTTCTGCTGCTTAGCATTCAAAGTGTTGATTTTCCCGATAACAATAACACATTTCGGCGAGAAAGATCGAACAGTGTCATCATCTTCCAAATCTCTAGTAAGTTCATTGAAATTCTTTTGAAGTTCATCACGATAGTTAAGAACTTGATTAACTGCGCCACTCATATCAAGACTCATGCTATATGTTTCACGATATGGTTTTCCAACAATCTCAGTGCACGGTGTTTTTATTTCAATCAATGCAACATTTTGAGTCATTTTATTTCTGTAGATAAAGTCACATACATTGCCGCCTTTATTATTAAGCGACTTTCCACCAACAAATGCTTTTTGAGCATATATTGTGCATGGACAAGAAAAAATTTGTGCTAGCACCCACTGATTTTCATTAAAAACAGTTTGCTGCCAGAATTCTTCTTTCCCATTATTAAGGTTTTCTCGCATAAGTGTTTCCACACGCTTCAGTCTCTCCAAACTGGCAGAAGTGGTTAAAGCCTGCAAATTTTCATTTGCAAGATTTGCAAGACTGTTTTTTAATGATTCATGGGAATCTGCTTGGGTTATCATCTGGAGAAGAATTCTAATAAGTTCAAAATTTTGAGGTTCTCCGATCATTCTTGCTGCAGAAGGATCGCTGCGGATGACTTCAAGAAAACTTGAAAAGGTACTATCAATCTGCGCAAACCGTGCTGGACCAAATGGTATTCCGTCCATGCATCCAGACAGGTCATATAGCCTTTTTAACCCCATGAAGAGATTGTACGTTTCTTTTGAATGCAGTTCCAGTTCTATCCAGTCACCCTTTTTTGCCGTTCCTCTTGTTATTCTTTCGCAAGGCGCTACCGTATCTGTTGGAAAAAACTTATCATTTTGAGGCTTTCGCTCAAAAAGGATTTTTCCCCGTACTGTACACTCAGGGCTACTTTGGTTATCAACAATCGTTGGCACGAAACGAAATCGCATGCGCTCTGTCTCGCTTAGTACCACCGGAGTAGCATCCGCCGTAGTAGCGGATGTTGATACGACATCTATACACTGTCCATCCATAGGAAGTCCCTCCAAAGTTTCTGATTATACCGCAGTCTTTAACTGATAGGCTTTTTTCTCAACGAGTTCTCCGATATACTGTTTCCAAGAAGGTGCTTCCAAAATATCTCTCTGCGCTTCACATTCCAGAAGTAGCTCACAAAGAGTTTGAGGTGTTGCCTTATCTGCCTCGAACATTGCGACAAAGTATTTTTGGAATTGCGCCAATGTTAAAGGAACAATATTCAACCGTTGTTTGACATCATCCTTGGCATACCAAACACCATGCCGGAAAGTTTCAGCCGTGTTGGTATCAATCCGTACAGCAACAAACATTCCATAGACAGGTTTGTCGTATTTAAGGACAGCATCAGAAACATGGCGACGGACTGGCTCACCTTCCATTGCTTCTTGCCTAGAAGATGTAGACATTGTAACCTCGGTCAAAATGGTGAAATCCTCAAATTCACAGTACAGATCGCCCTTGCCGCCACCTGCCGCCGAAACAGGCATAAAATCGGAATCGAGTTTGAAACCACGCACCTCATAGGGCATATTCACCAGATGGTCAATGGCTAACGATGCTCTCCAAAGCGTCCACTCTAAGTAAGCCGGGGTTTCGTCTTTGGGAACCTCAATGGCGTTATCCTCGTCATATACAGTTTTTCCGCCGCCTTTGATTAAAAGCGTCATATAGTCGGAAATTTCTTTCCACTGGTTGCACTGCGCTTGAGCATACTGGATTTCATCAGTTTGGGCAATAACGCTTTCAAGCCGACGACGAGCAATATTGATCTCCGTTGGAGTGTCCAACGGAAGATCAGAAATATCAAATGCAATCCGCCGTTCTTTCATCTGGCGCATCAGGTCGTTCAAAACAGATTTCGCTACATCTTCATTATCTGTAGGCAACGGAGCACCATTACAGAGTATTCTGTATTCTTCGATAAGAGGTTTATCATTCGCTGTACTTTTTGCAAGAGCTTCTGCTAGCACATGCTTTGCAGGTGAAATAATAAGGCCGCGACCTTTTCGTTGTAAAACACCTGAAATGCGAAGATACCGCATATTCATATCAGAATAGTCCAAGAAATTATCCGACTTCTTATCATAGTCTTTAGCCCGAACAGCGATTTCCTGCCGATCAAAGGTTTTCTTTGCGGGTGCTTTTGCTCGTCGCATTCTTAAATCCAAGATATTGTCCACAACCTCAGACAAAGAATATTTGGGATTTGTAGTGTGTCCCCACAATGCAAATTCAATGCGGCTCAACTCAGATGAGCCAGTTCTTTTTTCAAGTTCCAGCATAATGGCAAGAATCCATCTTAATGGCGAAAAATACGAAGATTCGCCAGCCAGAGGAAACTGTTCGACGCTCATTGCCCGCAAAAAGCACTCTTGAACAGCAGGATAAGTGTCCGCTTTCAAAAACACACGTCCGAATGGCGTTATATCGTCCATCTTTCCAAGAGCAGCTTGTTCACCATATTTTTTATCAAGCTTCGGATAGATCAAGCCGTTCTTAGAGAACATAAGCCGCCATTTTCTGGCGTGACTGCCGGATTCATCTTTTCCACCTTCATTTTGAATGATACCTTTCTCATTCAGAAGATTCATAAACGCAATATCGTTTTCCCGACCTCGGAGATTTCCAACGAAAGAGGATTCTGCAAATACAGAGAATCCATCCTTGATTCTATTAGGATTTCTGAGACCAGTGTTTCCAACCAGCCAAATATCAATCGGAGTCCCCATTTTGAACTTCCTCCTTAATAGCCGACAAATAAATACTCCTGCACAGAGTTTCGATGGGTTTTGGCTTCGCCCTGATTTCCAAAGGAATATTTATAGTCAACAGGAATCACTTCAACGTGCTTTTTGTACCGAGCCATAATCTCTAACATTTCGTCTTGTGTCGGAAGGCTGTTGGAAGAATAAGACACAATCAGAATACTGTTCGCAAATTTCTTAAAAAGCTTATCGAACGCATCTGCCGCCCCTTTTCTGGTGGAAAAAGGGGTCGGGTAGGATTTGAATTTTTTGGTCTGGGTGTGTTCTTGAATTTCAACGCCCTTCCAATCACGAGCAAGACCCTCGACAAAATGATACCTTCTGACATATTCGTTGTCGGATAGCGGAGAATAATATGGAGGGTCCATATACACAAGGTCTGCCTTGTCTGCCCGGAGTTCCATTGCATCGCCGTGTTTAGAAAGACAGCTCATTCCATTGTCAAATACGGCAGCATTTACGGCCTCGACAGCTTCCAAGAACTGCTGCTCTAAGCTCTTCTGTAAGTCCTTACGACCGTCATTGTACCGATTTCCTGTATAGGTAAAAATTCCGCGGGGTCTTTTTTTAGTACAGGCACGAATTAAAGCCGTCATAGCAATAGCACGTTTGTAAGAGTCTTTAATACCTGCAATATTTGTGCGAAGAATGTCGATCAGTTCGTTTTCTGCATCAGTATAGTATAAATCCTTAAAGGTGGTCGCAACAAAATGGTCTGATTCCTTTTTCTTTGCCAACAGTTCTTTGGCTTCTCTTTCGGACAAGGTAACATGGCTGTTCTCAATCATTGCTTTTGTAAAAGTCGCAGACATTGCCATGTAATCGTTACTGATAACAGATTTACCCTGTGCCTTGAACATATAACCGACAATACCAGAACCCGAAAAAAGATCAACCGCAGTTTCAAACTCAAACTGTGACGCGATTGCCCAAATCTGAGAAAGCAGTTTACTTTTAGAACCCATAAATCGTGTGGGAGGATAACAAGATACCTGCTGCGGCAGAGGTTGGGGAGCGAGTTTCATAAGAGTTTTATGTTTCGGAGGAACCGTAACGATAACATCCTCGCCCTTTCTGCTCTTTCCATTGCAGGAGATGTGACGTTTCGTTTGAATCACATCGATCTTAAAGGGAGAATACAGTTCGTGAACCAGCGGATGGTTAGAGTTTGTCAATACAACAGAGCAGCCCATTTCATGCAGCCGCATCACCATCTTTGCAAGTTCCACATGATCTTCCTCATAGAACTGTTCCTTGGTATACCGTTTGAAATCAGAATATTCAGAAATTGGAAGATAAGGAGGATCCAGAAAAATAAAGTCACCCGGCTTGGCATAATGCTCCAGCACCAGCAAATAATCACCACAAACGATCTCTGCTTTCTGCAAAGCCTTAGATACTGCATGAAGATTTTCTTCATCGCAGATTTTGGGATTTACATACTTTCCGTATGGAACATTGAATTGACCCTTGCGGTTGACACGATACAAACCGTTAAAGCACGTCCGATTGAGATAAATTGTTCTAGCAGCAGCCTCCGCAGGAGGAAGTTCTGTCCACTCTAGCGCACGAACCTGATAAAACATCTCGCTGGTATTTTTGTATTTTTTCAGATAGTCAATCACATCATCGAGATTATTGGCAACCTGACGATACATATTGACCAGTTCCGGGTTGCTGTCTGCTATAATTGCATTTTCAGGCCGCAAGGCAAAGAAAAGTGCGCCGCCGCCGAAGAACGGCTCAATATATCTTCCATAGGAGGAAGGAACTTTAGGCAGAAGATCATTCAACATCTGGGTCTTTCCGCCTGCCCATTTCAATATAGGCTTTGCCTGAATATAACTTAAAGTTCTTGCGGTGTTATCCATAGTATGCCATCCTCCTTTCAATCTTCATTTTTAGCAGTTAGTTCCATGATGTCACCAATATCGCATTGAAGTGCTGTGCAGATTTTCACCAGAACATCTGTTGTGACATTTTCATTTTTTCCTAGTTTGGCCATGGAAGTATGGCTGATTCCGGCTGCAACACACAGATCTTTCTTTTTCATATCCCGATCGATCAGCAGCTTCCAGAGCTTTTTGTAACTTACTGACATTGATTTTCTCCTAATGCTTGTTTTCCATCATCTTGGAACTAAATTCCGCAATCGCTGAATTTCAAGCAATAGTATATCATCCTGACAAAGGATACTCAAGAGCCGCTAGCAAAAAAGCACAAAATAAAATTCAGCAGAAGCCGAAAAGCCCTCCGCATCTGCTGAATTCTGTATTCTACCTTTTTACACAGGCAGGATTGATACCGCCGCATTTCTGACCTGATACGTCACCCCGCCAGTTTCGCCCCTTGCCTTCCGCTGGCACACCTCCGGGTGCTGCGATGCAAGGGTATCCAGCTGCTTCTGCAAGGCGGGATTCAGCGTAAATACGCTGCTTGTTCCGTCCTCGCTGGCATAGATCATGGTTTCCAGCTTAAACATCGTCAATCAGTTCTCCCTCCTCGGATTCGTCAAAGATGGTCGGGCCCCAGTCCTCGTCCTCCTCGATGTCCTGCATCAGGAGCAGCATGTTGGTGTAGCACTCCATCTCAGCACGGACAAAGTAGAACATCTGGTCGTACCAGTCTGCCAGCGTTTCGTCCTCCAGCTTCCGGCAGAAGTCATACACCATCTTGTTCTGATTGGGGTCAACCGTCAGCCCGGCAACTCCGTACAGCCGCTTGCGGGTCAGTTCCAGATCGGCGCAGCCATAGGTGCAGAGCAGCTTCTTTTCTTCAAACGTCAGTTTCATAGGTTTGTTCCTCCGTATAAAAAAAGGGGCCTGCCCTGTGCAGACCCGATGTAACAAAAAAGACCGCCGTGCGTTGTGCAGGGCGGTCTTGAACTCAGGATTGGAGAAAATCCCGGAGTTCCTCAGCGAAAAAGGAGATTTTTGCGATAGCAGCTATCGCTATGTAAGGCAGGACGAAAACCACAAATGCGGTAATCAGCATTTTCAGGACTTCGCCGCCGTCTGCCAGCTTCATGACCCAGCTTGTCAGAGCCACGAAAAAGAACAGCCCCGCCAGCAGATTCGTCAGGATCGTGGAGAAGGTCGTGAGGAAGATGCCCACCCACTGCGCCAGAATCAGCAGCAGAAGCAGAGGGAGAAGGGCAAGTTTCAGCATCCATTTCAGCACAGTCATCGTGGGCACCTCCTTATACAAAAATCAGCTCGATCTTGATGATCTCCTCGGCACGGTTGCGGATGCTGTTCATCCTACGCACCCATTCCAGTTGATCGGCAGCTTTCAGGGCTTCTGTCACGCCCTCGGCTTCCTGCATCTGCTGGACGGTCAATGCAAGCTGTTCCTCGACTTGCTTGTCCAGCTTGGCAAGATAGCCGCCCAACTCACCGGACAGGAGCAGTTGATTATACCGGATGGGATGATGTTCTTTCAGATACCTTTTATGTAAGCGGCCCCACCGCCCGGTGGGGTGCTGCTCTGTCGGGGCTGCTGCGGTCAGGTTCGGCAGATAGTGGTCATTGACAAGGGTGTAGTCCAGACCGTTGTTGCTGTCGTGGAGCGTGTTCTTTAAGGTAGTCATGCTGCATTATCCTCCTTTGGTTTCGGCGTTGGGGTTGCTTCTGGGTCTGGTTTTAGATTTCCTTTTTTCTTGTGATAGAATTCCAAGGTTTTCTTGTTGTGGTTGACTCTCCTGCACTCATCGGAACAAAATTCCTGCTGGCTGTGTGTAGGCCAGTAGGAGTGACCGCACACGGCACAGGTGCGCTGCCGGTAGTAGTGAGTTCCTCTCTCGGCTTCTCTATCCGCTTTCTTTTGCTCCAGTCTTGCCTGATTCCAGCATTCCCTTGAGCAGAAAAGCTGTCGGTTGCTCGTAGGTGTAAACACCTTCCCGCAGTGCGGACACGTTTTGGTTTTAATGATTTCGCCACCGTTTTCAGCGATTTTCTTTGCCTTTCGCTTTTCTCGGTAGGCTTTTTCACGTTTGCGCTGCTTTTCCATGCGCTGCCGTTCTTCCTGCTCCTTCTGCGCTTTCAGTTCGGCAAGTTCTTCCTCGGTATAAGCAATATCGACTTGGCCGACATAGTTGAAATAAATGTCAACCTTTTGTGTGCGGGCATTGCCTGCACCCTCGGCTTCATAAACAACGATTTTATCGACAAGTTCGTTAAACATTGAATCGGAGATTTCTGTTGGATTTTTGCACTTGCGAATCAGCGAAATGAAATGCCGAATATCAGCAGAACTTGATTTATCTTCGGCAATTTCGGATTTCATCGTTTCCATCTGCGATTCCAATTCTGCTTGCTCGCTATCATACTGTGCCATCAGCTGCTTGTACTGTCGCTCGGGCAATAGTCCAGACATAAGATTTTCGTACAGACTACGAATAAGGGCAGAAAGCTCATCATAGCGTTTTTGACAACGTTTCAATTCCGATTGGTTCTGCTTCGGCTTTTCTTCACGTTTCTCTTTCCAAAGTGATTGCAGTTCCAAAGCGAAGGTTTCTTCATCTTTTAGAACAAATCTCGAAAAGCGTTTGACCGATGCCAATATCAGGGCTTCAACATTATCGGCACTGATTGAATGGGCAGTACAGCCATTCACCCGACTTGCATATCCACCACAACGATAAGAATATTGAGTAGACCCATCCTTTTTACTGTAGTGTGTTTGCAAGGTCAATCTTCTGCCGCAGTCGGCACAATACAGATACCCGCTTAAACGGTTGGTGTGCGTTCCCCAAGCAGAAGCACGATTCACTCGGCATCTGCGTTTCTGAACACTATCCCAAAGTTCTTGCGATATAATCGGTTCATGCGTGTTCTGGAAAACGTACTGTTCATCTTCATCTGTTTCTTTTCTCTTGTGAAGTTTGAAATTTGTGCTTACAGATTTTCGTAAAACAGTGTGTCCCAGATATTCCTGCCGACCTAAAATTGTTCTTACGGAGGAGGTGCCCCACAGGTACGGATTGGAGAACTTTGTCCCATTGTACTGCTCCGGGTGATATTTCTTTGCGTATGCAGCAGGAATCAGGACTTTTTCCTCTGTCAACAGTTCTGCGATTGTCCGTGGGCTTTTTCCTTCGTTCGCAAGAAGAAAAATGCGCTTTACGACTTCGGATGCCACCGGGTCAACAACAAGTGTCTGCTTGTCGTTCGGCAAACGGTTATATCCATACGGAATAGAGCCGCTGCAACGTTTTCCATCTTTCATCCGGGCATCGAACACAGCCTTGATTTTATTGCTCGTGTCTTTGGCATACCATTCGTTCATAATATTCAAAAACGGAGCAAAATCATTGTCTGAAGCATTGTTGCTGTCGATGCTGTTGTTGATTGCAAGGAATCGGACGTTTTTCTGTGGGAACAGAACTTCCGTATAAAAACCGACTTGCAGATAATTTCGTCCTAAGCGGCTCATATCCTTCACAATAAGCGTTTCGACATTTCCTGCTTCTACCTCTTTTATTAGAGATTGAAAGCCGGGACGATTGAAATTCACACCTGAAAAGCCATCATCTGTAAAATGGCGGATGTTCTTGAAGCCGTTCTTTTGGGCGTAATCTTCCAGATATTTCTTTTGGTTGGTGATGGAATTCGATTCACCTGCAAGATCATCATCTCTTGACAAACGCTCATAGAGTGCGGTGATTTTTGGTTCTTTAGGCATTTGTTCTACCTCCTTTCTTATGGAATCTTTCAATTTAGGACAATCAAGTTTATCGTCCTATTAAAGTATAGCCTTCGGGCGCAAGTTCAATGGCCGTGGTCGTCTCACCGAAGGTGGATGCCCACGCATCAAAATGGGTCAGTCCTTTCTGCTGTAAGGTGTTGTACTGGAGATAGCGCATGAGGGTGTACATCTCGGTCATGCTGTTGCTCAGGGGCGTACCCGTTGCAAAAATGACACCGCGCCCTCCGGTAATCTCATCGAGGTAGCGGCACTTGCCGAACATATCGCTGGATTTTTGCGCCTCGCTCGTACTCAAACCCGCGACATTACGCATTTTCGTGTACAAGTAGAGGTTTTTGAACGCCTGACTCTCATCCACAAACAACCTGTCTACGCCCAATTGTTCAAACGTAACCACATCATCTTTACGGTCTGTGCCTTGCAGCTTTTCCAGTTTCTGTTTCAGAGACTTGCGCAACTTTTCCAGCTGCTTTACTGTGAAATGCTCGCCAACCTGTGCTTTCGCTTCTTCGATGGCCTCCTCGATTTCATCCATCTGTTCCTGAATCAGCCGTTCCTGCCGCTCTGCAGACAATGGAATTTTCTCAAACTGGGAGTGACCGATAATGATTGCATCATAGTCGCCGGTTGCGATGCGGCTGCAAAAAGTCTTGCGGTTGCCGGGTTCAAAATCTTTCCTGCTGGTGACCAGCAGCTTTGCATTGGGATAGAGATGCAGAAACTCCGAGGCCCATTGTTCCGTCAAGTGGTTGGGCACAACAAAAAGACTTTTCTGGCACAAACCCAGGCGTTTGGATTCCATCGCAGCAGCGGCCATTTCAAAAGTCTTGCCGGCACCAACTTCGTGTGCCAGCAGAGTGTTGTGGCCGTACAAAACGTGAGCAATGGCATTGCGCTGGTGTTCCCGCAGACTGATCTCCGGGTTCATGCCCACAAAATGAATATGACTTCCGTCATACTCACGGGGGCGGGTGCTGTTAAAAAGCTCATTGTACCTCTTCACCAGCAGAGTCCGCCGCTGCGGATCTTTCCAGACCCAGCCAGCGAAAGCATCCTTGATGGCCTGCTGTTTCTGCTGGGCGAGGGTGGTTTCGTTTTGATTCAGCACACGCTTCTCTTTCCCATCCTCCTCGATGGTATCATAAACGCGGCTGTCACGCAAATTCAAGGTGTCTTCCAAAATCTTGTAAGCATTGGCCCTGCGGGTACCGTAGGTTTCGGTGGCCATAATGTCACCAAAGCCAGTAGCAGATTTATTGCTGATCCGCCATTCGGAAGTGTAAGGGGAGTAGCGAACGGTGATGGCATTGTTGTAGCGGATACGATAGGGCGGCTGAAAAGTTTCCATCATGAACTGCTGCACAATAGAGGGGGCAAGCCATGTGGCACCCAGCCGCACATCAATTTCAGAAGCTTCCAAATCTTTGGGCTGCGCCTTAGTCAGTGCGTCCACATTGACCTTGAACTCCGAGCGGCTTTCTGCAGCAAGTTGTGCCATCCGTAGTTTATCGCGCACATTACCCGAAAGGTATTCGTCCGCTGTTTGCCAGCCGGCTTCCGGGTCGTCAGCATCCGCAGCAGGGTCTTTGAAAATCACGCCGGACAATTCGGTGGTGATGCGCTCATAGTTACCGGGAGTGCCCAGCAGTTCTGCCATATAAGGCAGGTCTACTTTACCGTGTTCCCCGATGGACACCGCCAACGCTTCGCTGGGGGTATCCACACTGGTGACAACACGCTCTGGCCGAATCGTCCGCTTGGTGAACATATCTGCCTTGGACTTGAGATTTTTATTCTCGTCCAGATTCTCCAGTGAGCAGAGCAGATAGTAGGAACTGTCATCATCGAACAGGCGTGCGTTTTTCTTGTCGTTAATCAGCCCGTATTTTGCAGTAAAGGCATCATAGGCGGCATTCAACTTGGCCTGCGATGCCTTAATGTCCTCATCCGGGAAGTCATTCAACTGCTGCTGAATCAGTTCGTTGACGATCTGCCGCAACTCCACCATACCAGCTACACGGCCTTTGGCGTTGTCGGACAGTTCGATCTGCGTCATGATAGAGTTCTCTCGGTAGTAGATCTCGCCATCAACAACCGTATAGCTAAAATTCTTCACAGTCGGGTCTGCGGGCAGCGTTTTGCGCTGTGCTTCCGCATCTGCGACGTCCGGGGCAGCAATCTTCACCGCAGTGTAATTGCCCTCGATGTGCTGTACCGCCTCGGCAAGCTGGTCTGCAAGGCTGGTGCCCTCGATGGGTGCAACGGTCAGGTCCTCCCGTCCGTATTGGGTGCTTTCGGTGGTCAGCTCGCCCAGCACCATCTCCGGGTGGTCTACGAAATACTGGTTGATGGCAAAGCCATCCTCGGTCTTGCCCAACTGCACCCATGCAGGTTCGATGTCCGCAGGGCGGTCACGTTTTTGCAGGAAAATAATGTCGCTGACAACATCCGTACCAGCGTTAGCACGGAACGCATTATTCGGCAGACGGATAGCACCCAGCAAATCGGCCCGTTCTGCCATGTGCTTACGGGCGGTGCTGTCCTTGCTGTCCATAGTATAGCGGCTGGTGACGAACGCCACGATGCCGCCCGGTCGCACTTGGTCGATAGTCTTGGCGAAAAAGTAGTTGTGGATAGAAAGCCCCAGCTTGTTGTACGCTTTATCGTTGACTTTGTAATTGCCAAACGGTACGTTGCCGACCGCTAAATCGTAGAAATCCCGCCTATCCGTGGTTTCAAATCCGGCCACCTTGATGTTGGCCTCCGGGTACAGCTTTTGGGCAATCCGGCCCGTGATACTGTCCAGTTCCACACCATACAGACGGCTGTCAGCCATGCCAGAGGGCAGCATACCGAAAAAGTTGCCAATACCCATGGAAGGCTCCAAGATATTTCCAGACTGGAAGCCCATCTTTTCCACAGCATCATAGATGGCGCGAATTACCACCGGAGAGGTATAGTGTGCATTCAGAGTGGAAGCGCGGGCGGCGGCATACTCCTCTTCGGTGAGCAACCCTTTCAGTTGGGTGTACTCGGCAGACCAGTTTTCCTTGTTGGGGTCAAAGACATCTGCAAGACCGCCCCAGCCTACATACTGCGAAAGCACCTGCTGCTCCTCGGCGGTGGCACCGCGATGCTCCTGCTCCAAAGTGCGCAAGGTCTGGATGGCTTCAATATTGCGGGCGAATTTCTGCTTGGGGCCTCCGACACCCAAATTATCATCCGTGATGTGAAAATTTCCTGCGGCTTCCGGCATCGGTTCAGCGTTCAGGGCTTCGTCTGCGGCAGCAGCATCCGGAAAGGTCTGCCACTCGCCATTGACCTCCACAGAGATAGGCAACTTGTCCAGTTCCTCATCAGGTGTAGGTTCATCCCGCCGCAGACCGTCCTCGAATTGCTGCTTGTTGAGTACCTCGTTATCCCACGACTGCCCATGCGCGCTGGTGTCGATGCGCACATCGGTTTCGCCAACATAGCCGATTTTGCCTTCGATGGTTCGGGTGGGAAGGTCAACAACAACTTCGTCACCGACCTTGTAATCAACAGCCTTTTCAGGAGAAACGTCAATAATTTCATCCTGCTGCTGTTCATACAGTTCCCGGATATTGGGCAACCGTTCAACCCGGAAGATGGGCTGTCCGCTGTTGGTCAAGTCCATGTCCTGCAAGCTGACGGATTTGAACATGAAGTTGACGTGATCCACACGGAAATCCCGGCCATCTAGCTTGATGATGATGCCGATCGGCAGATAATCTTCCTCTCGCAGATATTTTGTCTGATGGTGGGTACCATCTCCGCCCTGTCCGGCTAGATAGATGCTGTTGCCCTCGGCCCACAGCTTCTGCGATTTTGCTACCCACTCTCTGCGCAAAAAGCCGGTCACTTTGACTTTTCCCAGCGCATTTTCCTGTGACAGCAAATTAGAACGAAAAACTTCCTTTACAGTGATTGCATCTTTGTCATAGAACAGAAAATATCCGCCCAGTTCAAAGCCAATCAGGGTATTGGGGTACTGCTCTTTCAGAGCATTGTATTCGGCAGCGGCATCACCATCCAGCATTGGGAGCTGTCGTTCCGCTTCCTGCACGGCGGCACGATGCTCTTTTTCCTTATCGGTCAGGTAGCGGTCAGACTGAATCATCAGGTCGATGTATTTCTCGACCTGTGTCCAGCTTAACGTAACCTTTTGATGATCCGGGTAGTGGTCAAATTCAAGTCCTTTTCCATCATGATTTACAAAACCGCTGCTGCCATCCAGAAAATCCTGCGAATGTCCGCCGATGCCGTACTCTTTCGCCAATGCTTTAGCGCGGAGTTTGCGGTCGGTCTGTGTCTGGTACAGTTCGATGATCCGCTGCTTGCCATCCTGAAAACCGGAACCATGCTTGCGTAGTTCATTCTCAATTTCAGCCTGCGACAAAACAAAAGCGGAGGGCGATTTTTCGCTCTCCGCTCGGTCGATATGTTCAATTTGCTGGGCTTCGGTGGGGATGACGGCATCCAGAAAACTTAGCTGTAGATCAGTTCCGTCCGAATCACTTCCTCGACCTGCTTCTGTAGGCTGTTCATGTGCTGTACCCACGCCATCTGATTCTTCTCCTTGTCCGGGGCTGGGTCCTGCTTCAGAAGCTGCTCCATGGTCTGCTGCATCCGGCTCTCTGCCGTCTGCTCCAGTTCCATCAGATGCGGGTACAGCGTCCCGTTCAGGAGCATCGAATTGTACAGTACCGGGCGATACTGCTTCAGGTAATTCCGGCGCATCCTGCCGTACTTGCCAAGCGGGGTCTTCGGCTGGCTGAGGGTCAGGTTCGGGAGCTGGTAATCCCCGATCTTCGTGTAATTCAGACTGCTGCTCATATTCTTCCATCCTTTCTACGTTTCGGCGGCGGGTCGTGGTTTTCACCGTCCGCTCGATTTTGCGTAAGACCTCGCGGCTGATGTCGCTGGTAGCGGCACCCAGCGCATAGACTGCATCGGGTGTGGAAAAGGTGTGGATGGCCTGAAAGTCATCCTTGTCAAAGTAGCCTTCCGGTTCAAACCCGCATCGTTCTAATAGAGTGTAGGTGACGCTCATTGTCGCAGCGGCCTTGAACTGAAGTTCCTTTCCACTACTATCATAATCATCAAAGAAAGAGCCGTCAACGATGTTGAGGATGTCGCCGCTGTTGTTGTCCCAATAATCGTTCACCAGCTTCTCCGCAATATTTACGAGCTGCTGGCTGAGCCGTTCATGGCTGATGCCGTATTCTGCGGTCAGCATCTCAGACACCGGCTTGAAAAGGTCGTCATTCATTTCCCATCGTTCCGGGTCGCGAGAATTGCGCCGTACTCCGGTGTCCGACACATCAAACACATAGTGCAGACGCGGGTATCCGCTGGATTCGTCCAACAGGGCGATGCCCTTGGAGCCACGCCGGACATACCGGTTCATGCGGTTGTTCCAGATGTCGTAATCGGCGCAGGCTGTGGCATCGGGTCGCTGAGCGTAGATCATCAACTGGTCGGGAAAGCTGTACTTGTACAGCCGGGATGCTGTGGTCAGATAGTCCGTCCAGCTTTCCCAGTACCGCGTCAAGCCGTTTGCCGTGCGCTGGGCAAGAGCAAGATATTCTTCGGTTTTGCTAGACATTGTTGCCTCCTTCCGGTTTTGAGCATAAAAATAGCGGGCAACCGTTTTATGATTGCCCGCAGGGATGTAATATTATTTTTCAAAAATCAGAGCGATTCGCCCAGTCTGATAACCGCGGCCAGATTGGGAGCGGTCGTCATGCTGCCCTTGGTTTCCATGTTCGGAACTGTGATGATGCCCATATCCTCCCACTTCAGATAGGAGGTCATAGCCTTATACTGTGCGATGGCTGCATCGAACACATGGTCGGCACCGGCATCCAGCAGCAGGGCGGTCTTGTGGAAGTGGAAGCCTACACTGCCGCCGGCATACAGACGGTCAATGACGGTTTTCATCTGTGCGGTAATGTCGAACCAGTAGATGGGCGATGCGAACACCACCATGTCGGCATCCACCAGAGCCTCAAAGACCTTGCCCATATCATCTTTCTGGACGCATTCGCCCTTGTGTGCCCAGCAGTATTTGCAGCCCAGACAGCCACGGATGTTCATGGGTGCTACATCCAGAATGCTGACCTCATTCTGGTTCTTGCGGGCGGCTTCTGCAAAAGCCTGTGTCATAATCTCCGTGTTGCCGCCTTTGCGGGGACTACCGTTCAAAACTACGATTTTCATTTCAGATACTCTCCATTCTGTATGTTGATTGCACGGACAGAATACTGTCAGTGCTTCTTACGAATTTTTGACGCAGTAGCAGTGTAGCTCATGTCCAGCAACGTTTTCAGCTTGTCAGCATCAGCTTTGTTGTCCAGTGAAACCGTGATCCAGCTATCTTTGTTCATGTGGTAGGCAGGAAAGAAACCGGGTTCACTGCGCAGTGAGCCAATCAGAAGTGGGTCGCATTTGAGATTCACCACATCCAGTAGTTCGTCACCGGGTAATCCCAGCCTGCTCCTTGGAATGTCCATAATCAAGGCAAACCATTTCTGATTGTTGCTGTGCCGGAAGACTGCAAAATTGGGATTCTTCATCCACGGGTAATCCGGCTCAACGCTATATTGTTCAAGAATAAATTGCATAAATCCTGCACGATTCATGGCGAAGACCTTTCAATCTGCACGTTGCCATTCGGCAATTATCGTTAGCAGATATAAACTTTTGTTTGTTGAGCCAATTATACCACACTACCAACCATAGAGAAAGAGGATATGTACGCCGCCCGCAGGCGGCAAAAATCAGTCCAGAGGAAATTCGACCTCGGCAAACTGCTCGTCGGTCATGAGTTTCAATTTTGCAATCACACTTTCAGACAGTTCCCGCAGGGCGATTTCGTCGGGCATCAGGTAGCACTGCATGAGCCGCAGTTCGTGGATAAGCCCCAGCCGGGTGCCGGTGTTGTAGAGCATCATCAGCATCAGTTCTTCATGGTCAAAGTTCATGGGCAGACCTCGCTTTCCGGCAGACGGTTGGATTGCACTCCGGGGCGTCGCACTTCTCCTTGAGGTTTTGCAGAACAGAAAGGCGCTCCGGCTTTTTATCCAGAAACCCCGGCAGTTCCTTGAAGCCGATGCTGTCCACATAATGCGCCGAGATTTTCCCATCCTGATTCAGCATGATTACATCGCTGACCGACAGGCTGTGCCCATGATAATCCGTCGGGCGGGCGCAGTTGAATTTCTGGTACAGTTGTTCCAGCAGCTCCGCCTGCGGAACGCTGCGCTTTCCTTCCGGGAGATTGCCCCGGTAAAGGATCTCGTAATTTTCAATGGATGGAGCGATGTTCTGCTTATTCAGATAGCGCATGGCGGCAAAGCGCAGCGCAGGGTCTGCATCCTGATGCAGCTGCATGACCAGATAGCAGTCGTGCCCGCTCTGCTGGAATTGCTTCATCCGGTATGACTGTATCTCGTTTCGGTCTGCGAGCTTCTGGGCAAATTCCTCTTGCGTGAGCGGGATGCAGTCTTTGTTCCGCAGATTGTGGCTGTATAGGATCTCGTCCCTCACTTCTTCGATCATCAGTTCGGGCGCATCAATTTTCCCGCGCTCCAGCAGGCAGCAGTCACCCTGATAAAGAGCATACTCCCATGCGCCGTCCTCTGCCTGCACGGTGAGATAATAGTCGTATTCCAGATTCCACGCCCGGCAGTCCTGCTGTGTCAGCGGCTCCGGCTCTACGATGGCATGGCTGCGTGCTATGCGCTCGGCAAATTCGCAGATGTGCTGCACCGAGGAACCGATCTTCATGTGGTAATCATCGAGGTATTCGACCCTCTCGGAGCGTTGATGCCCATCCGGGTAGGTCATCTGCACAACACCGCCGTCCGGCACCCGGAACAGCTCATTGTACTGCGGGTCGATGAAACGCACATCATTTTCCGGCAAAGAACGTGGAGCCAGATTCCGGCGTTTGCGAACCCCGGAGCGAAACTTTTCCAAGGTGGTGACGGCAACGTTCTGGATCTTTCCCACCGGCTCATCCTGATGCTCTGCCAGATAGTACGCGCGGGCGGTCTCGATGCGCCGCTGACTGTTGCCCAGAACTTCCCGTGGAATCTGTCCTTCCTCCACCGGGAGCGGGCTGTTTTTGTCAAAGACCTCATACCCGACCCCTGCAAGATTTTCTCGCAGATGCAGATACGTCTGCTCGTTGATGAGGTAGACCGCCTCGTTATCCTTTATTACGGCATCATCCTTCATCAGCAGCCACCCTCAAATTCCAGAGAAAACTTGCTGCGGCCATCCGCTTCACAGGACAGCAGTACGGTGGCGTTGTAGGTCTTGCCCTTGGCACTCTTGCAGCCCTTCAGGCGGACACGGCCATCCCGCAGCAGCTTGTCCGCCGCATGAGCGTCCAGCCGCTTGCCCAGACGCTTGAAGAACGCATTGTCCTTCCACAGCACGAAACGGCACTCCCGGTTCTCGCAGAACCAACCCTTTTCACGCTCCACAACAGACTTACCACAGTTGGGGCAGACACCAATCACTTTATTTTTCATAAGCGCATTCGCTCCTTTCCTAGCCTCGGTGGTCGTTACCAGCGAGGAGATCATCTCTTTGATTTCAGTCATAAATTCGTTCGGCTCCATTTCGCCGCGCTCAATACGCAGCAGTTTTGTTTCCCAATCGGCGGTCATTTCCGGGGATTGGATCTCTTCGGGCATCACGGTGATGAGGGCTTTGCCTTTGTCGGTGGGCAGCAACACCTTGGTTTTCTTGCTGCCCTTGCGTTCCAGAAAACCCTTCTGCACCAGCTTTTCGATGGTGGCGGCTCTGGTCGCCGGAGTGCCGATGCCCTGACGCTCCACGCCCTGCGGCATACTGTCCGCACCCGCTGCCTGCATAGCTGACAGGAGGGTGTCTTCCGTGTAGGATTTCGGCGGGGACGTTTGACCTTCCTTCAGTTCGGCACCGGTAACGCAACACTGGCTCTGCTCCTGCACATCCGGCAGAACAGCCGGTTCTTTCTGCTTGCCCAGCAGCTCGCCCAGCATTTTTCGCTCCACCGCTTTCCATCCATCGGACAATACCACCTTGCCTTTTGCGGAAAACTCCTCTTCAGCGCAGATGGTGGTGAGCGTAGTTTCTGCATAGCGGTGCGGTTCGCCTACGGCGCAGAGCAGCCGTGCGGCAATCAGCCGCAGGATATTCCGCTCCCCGGCAGGGAGGGCGGCAAGGTCTGCTTTTGCCATGCTTTTCGTGGGCAGCAGCGCATGATGGTCGTTGACTTTGCTGCCATTGATGACCTGCTGCACATGGATGGGAAACGGTTCCTCCACGGCAAACGCCCCGCCCGTATCTGCCACAAGCCCCGGAAGGGATGCCGCCATATCCTCCGTCAAAAATCGGCTGTCCGTGCGGGGGTAGGTGA
>OLFY01002348.1_pt1 | contig 19221 bp, 17 predicted proteins | sample 1605611 | NCBI WGS metagenome assembly OLFY01 (sample SAMEA3888923, study PRJEB22519) | human gut metagenome | biome: human gut; feature: human-associated habitat; material: faeces | place: Denmark | collected 2011
TTCTAAGAGACTTCCCAACTGCTTGATTAAGAAGTCTTTTAGAGCATACAACACCCGCAGCCTGCTTGAAAATGCGGTACTGCTTGCAGGCGATGCTGTCGGGTTCGCGCATTTCCAAGCGCTCGAACAGGATGTCCAGCGGGGATTGGTAGTTGTCGTCGTCCTCGTGGACTTCGGCTGCGGCAATCATCTCCATTACCATCGAGAAGTTTTGTTCTTCGGGCGGGGCCTCGTGCAGCAGGTACAGCATAAGGGCTTGAAGCAGGGCTGTCTCGGACTTTGTCCAGAACGGATCGCTGCTCTGCGCATGAGATGGCGTGGTATTTTGAATCAGATTTTCAATCAAGGTCAGCACTTCACGGTCATCATGCACATACACAAACGGGTTGTAACAGAACGATGCGGCAGGGTTTATGAGATCAAATACGATAACCTCATACCCTTTTTGCTCCAACAAATTCCCGGTCTTACGCAAAATTTCGGCCTTGGGATCTGTAATTACCATAGAGGAGGCACATTCCAGCACATTCGGCACACCATAAGTGCGTGTCTTACCTGCGCCGGAGCCGCCGACAATCAGGATGTTGGTGTTGTGCTTGTGTTTGTAGCCGTCTATCCCGATGTGAAAGTGTTGGGTCAGCAGCAGGTTCGGTCCGCGCTTATCCATGTAGAACTTGTTCAATCGGAACACATCGCCCCAAGCCGCCGAGCCATGCTCCGCGCCGGGGCGGGTGTTCTTCTGATCCGACACAGCCACGATAAGCACTACCGCGTAAATCACCGTAAACACAAGCAAAAAGCGCGGGCTGTCTTGACTCCACGCCAACGCAAACGGCTCTGCCAGTGCGCTGTTCAGCACATCCAGCAGAGCCGTTATTTTCATGCCCGGCTGCCAGCGGCAAGCCACCGCCAGCGCCGCCCACCATACAAGTGGTAGCGGCAGCAGCCAGACCCACCAAGGGTTCTTTCTTCCCGGCGTGGTGAGTTTTACCTTTCTTCACCGCGATAGGGCGGGCGCTTTGTACGTTCGGCATCCCATGCCTGACGCTTTCTCCACAACTTCGGCAAAACTACGGAAAAGTCTTGCGGCATCCGTTCCGCCTTGATTTGCGGCAGATTGGAAAACAAATCGCTTTGCAGCGTTTCCCATGCCACTTTGTCGGGGGCGTTTTGGGCATAGAATTTATTGTAGCTGTATGCCAGACCGCTGACTTCAATGTAGTGCTTGACTTCCGTTCGCAGCATTTGCCGCTCCCATTCGGTTTCCTGTGCATGGTGTGGCGCAAGCTGCTCCCGCATGATTGCCTGATTCAAATCGTCGGGCAATTTCAGCAGGGTTGGATACTTTCGGAATAACTTGGCGGCAATTTCTTCCTTTTCAAAATAGGTGTGCAGCTGCTGCCCCGCGTAGGCATACCACGCCACATTCCCGCATCCCATCCACTCAGTATCTCGGAACGGAATGTTGAGCGCCGCGAGGTTATCCGGGTCAATCAGCGCCTGCCGATAAGCATCGTACCCCTGCATAATCAGCCAGTTGCGGAAATCGGTAAATCTGTCATCCGAACTGCCGTCATTGATGATACAGGCCGCCGCGACCATTTTGGGAAAGTTGGCTTGATTGCGATAACTTTGCCATGCGCAATCAAAGCCGAGCAGTTCATCCTGCGGCAAGTTGATGAGTTCCGTGTAAAGGAACTGTTTCACGGACGCTTCATCCTGCATATCCGCTTGGGCGCGGACTCGGTCAATGATCGACCAGAATTTTTCCCATGTCATAGTCAGATTTACCAAATAAACAGCGGCGTGTGGGCGTGCAGCAGTCGGGTCAGCGCGTCATCCACGGCATCGGTGTACCCGCCCTCTGCCAAGCGCTGGGTGCGCAGTTGGTTGAGAGCTGTTTTCGCCAGCCGATACTCTGCCGCCGACATCGTCAGTTTGCCGCCCGCGGGCAGATCGTTCACCCGCAAAATCAGCCGCCCCGTTTCTTCGGCACTGCCGCCGTGGGCGCGCTGGCCGTAGTAGACATCGCCCAGCGCCCGGAGCAGGATGCTTTTGTTGGCACGGTCGAGTTTCACTTTGCGTTCTGTCATAGCTTTTGCACCTCCTGTTGCCTACAACATATCCCAAAGGCGCTGTCAAAGCTAGTCTGCACTTGAAAACAAACAGAAAACATTTACAGCACCTTTTCTTTGCGCCGGATTTTTACCGGCAGCTTGGGCATACGCTCTTTGGGCGCCTCTGCCCGGTTTCGCAGGTAGGCAGTAATATCCCGCAATTCCATGCGCACGCTGGGGCGCTCACCCTTGGCTCGAAGCAGATCGGCGCGCGGCGACGGCGAGGTTGCAAAAGATCTGCTGCTGTCGGAGGAAGGCTCGGACGGACTGGCGTTCTCCGAGCCCCGCAGAAAATCCACGGCGGGTGTGTCCTCGTGGTTGGGGGCTGCATTTTCCAAATTCTGCTGCACGGCATCGACCAGTTCTGCCGTGCCGGTGTCCACGACATCCAGTTGCAGTTTTTCAATAATGCGGTTGGCCTTGGACGCATCGTCCTGCAGGATGGCGATTTCAATGTGGTCGGGGTCCATCTTGTCGCGGATAGGACAGAACAGCAGCCCATGCGCTTTGGCAGCGCGGGCAAAATCATGCATACGGTCTTTATCCACTGTGAAAAATTTCAGCGGCTTCTGTTCTTTCAGCAGCCGGATAAGATGTGTTTTGCCGTGCGTCTTTTTACTGTCATGTAGGACGGCCTGTGCGAAGATAAAGAAGTTTTTCGCAGCGGTGCCGGAGATGCGCAGGGCAAACTCTGCACCCTCCAGCGAGTAGCGGACGATCTGGTCTGCGGGTTCGGAGCCGTAATTCATCTGGCATCACCAGCCTTTTCTTTGGGTGCGGGCAAGCGGCTGAACGAATCCACGCCGGGAATAAGCGCAAGGCTGCGCCCGCAGTCCCAATCTACATGGATTTGCCCGGCATCGTCGATACATTCCACCGTGCCCATAGAGCCGGGCGGCACGGGGAAATCATCTTCCATGCAGCCGAGTTGCAGCCGCGTGCCGGGCGGGTACTTGCGGCGCAGGTGTTCGATGTAGTCTTTGTTTGAATAATTCATATACATCCTTCTTTCTTGAACTATTTGGATTCAATTCCAAAAAGTGCGTGACATTTTACACTTTTTGGCGTATACTATCATTAAAAGCTGTGGAGGGTTTATTATGCGGATTACCAGAACTGAATACCTGAATAAACTGATTGCGTTTAAGGACAAGCAACTCATCAAAGTCGTAACAGGTATCCGCCGCTGCGGAAAGTCTGTTTTGATGGAAATGTACCAAGATTGGCTGCTGCAGAATGGCGTCGAACAAGACCAAATTATTGCCATCAATTTTGAGGATATGGATTTTGAGGAACTTACCGACTATAAAAAACTGTACGCTTACCTGAAAGACCGTCTTGTTCCCGAAAAGATGACTTACATTTTTCTGGATGAGATACAGCACGTCACGGATTTTCCTAAAGTGATCGACAGTTTGTATATCAAGAAAAATGTAGATATATACGTCACAGGTTCCAATGCCTATATGCTGTCCAGTGAAATAGCCACCCTTATTTCCGGGCGCTATGTGCAAATCGAAATGCTGCCGCTTTCTTTTAAGGAATATATGCAGAGTACCGGCAGTATGGAAGATCGCGGAATAAAATATACCGAATATCTGGAAAACAGTTCCTTTCCCTATGCGCTGGAACTTAAGGGGCATCCGAACGAGATCCGGGATTACTTGGATGGCATTTTCAACACGATTGTCGTAAAAGATATTTTGACACGAAGAAAGATCCTCGATCCGTTGATGTTGAAAAGCGTGCTGCGCTATGTTTTTGACAACATTGGCAGTCCGCTTTCCTCCAAGAAAATCGCAGACACCCTGACATCCGAAGGACGAAAAGTTGATGTAAAGACCGTCGAACGCTATCTTGATGCGCTGATCGAAAGCTACATTATCTATCCCGCACAGCGTTATAATGTCAAGGGTAAGCAGTATCTGAAAACCTTGGGAAAATACTATGTCGTAGATATCGGTATGCGATTTATGCTGCTTGGCAAACGCAATACAGACGCCGGGCATATTCTGGAAAATGTTGTTTATCTGGAACTGCTGCGGCGCGGTTATGACGTGTATGTCGGAAAGGTCGATTCTTTCGAGGTCGATTTTGTGGCAATGAACGGCAACAATACCTTCTATTACCAAGTGGCGCTTTCCGTTCGTGATGCGGACACCCTGCAGCGGGAGCTGCGACCCTTGCTGTCCATCCGCGACCACTACCCCAAATATATTCTTACGATGGATGATGATCCGGAGGAACAGTATGACGGCATTCGCCGCATCAATGCGCGAGATTGGCTGCTGGGTCTTACAGATTAACGTGTTGTAATATCGGGGCGGCGGTCACGCGCACGTTCCTGTTCGCGCTGTTGTTGCGCAGCGCAGTCGCGGCGGGCTTCGGTGAGGTGCTGTTGCACCTCGGTTGAATGTTCTGCAATTTTTCGGCAGAGGCGTTCTTCTTGGCGAAGCTTCTTTAGGGCGGTGTTGACCGATTCATGCTGCGATTGTACATCATCGGTTTTGGGTAGTTGTTTACGCTTTGTCTGCAACTGCCCAATTTCTGTTTGCAGGGCTTTTCGGTGAGTTTCCAGCTGCTCCAGCGTGTCAATGTTGTGCTTGGATAGGAACTCCATCTGCCGGATGCGCTGGTCTAACTTGTAGGCATCCTGTCGCACGGCATAGCTGGGGCGGTGGGGCTTTCGGGGCAGTGCGCCCAATTCGTACAGGTAATGATAGTACAGTGCCCGCAGCCCGGTCAGCTTGCGATGGGGCTTCTTCCCGCTGTGCAGACGGCCATGTTGGATTGTTGGTGGATTTTCCACATAAGGGTGGTAGCTTTGTGGATACAGGATGCGCGTCTGAATCGCTTCGGGGGTATACCTCTTGCCCAGCGTTTTGAATCGAACAAAGCGCTCTTTTCCGGGTGGACGCAAAACGGGATACTTGCGCCCCATGCGGACTTCATAGCCTTTGCGGTCCAGCACAGTAAGAAATTGCCGCCATGTAAGGCTTTGTTGAATTGCTTCGTCCACATCCTGCCGAATAGCTGTGCGCCATGTGGGCTGGTTGTTTTTCTCCGCCAGCCATTCGGCGTAGGGCTTTGCTACATGGTTTGAGTTCTCGGTGTCGATGACCGACAGCTTGTATTTCCGGCAAAGTTCGTCCGATACCGCGCGGATTTCCGTCACATAGCTTTTATAGTTGCTGCGATACTTTTTGCCATCCACACAGCTGACCGAATTCCAGACAATATGCGAATGGATATGCCCGGTGTTCAGGTGTGTACCAATGACATATTCGTACCGTCCGCCCAGCACACGGTCTGCCAGTTCCTTTGCGATTTGGTGCGCAAGTTCCGGCGTCACTTCGCCGGCGGCAAAGCTCTGCACAAGATGGTATCCCTGCACACCGCCCATCTTATGCCAGCGTTCCTTGGTTTGGCGCATATCGGCAAAGGCGGTTTCCAGCGTGCAGGCAAAAGAACTCTCAAAGCAGGATTTCTCGGTTTTGTCGAGGTTGGCGGCATAGTCGAGGGCATCCTGCAAGGATACCGCCGTGGTCTTTTCTTTGTTCATCACATACTTCACCGCCCGATCCAGACGGCGGACAGGGATCACGGATGTGTAAGCCATATTTCATAGAGCCTCCTAGTAGTTTTCTTTTATTTCGTGCCAGACTTCCTTGGCGATGCGCGTCATCTCGTCCACGCTTTGCTGCCCCGCCACGCCCGTGCTGTTGGCGCGGTGCGCAAGCTGGTTGGCGTTGTTGCACAAACCGGAAATTTGCCGCACAATTTCCGCATGGTGTGTGCAGGGGCGCGGGTGGATTTCTTTGCCCAAGATTAGGGAGCGCAGGTATTCCTCACGCGATAATCCACTTGTTTTGACCTGTTCACAAAGCTGGCGGTACTCGCGCTCGTCCAGCCGCAGCGGAATCACATGGCCGCGTCTGCGCATAGCGGGGGTTTGGGGATCATCCCAAAAGTGCGTTTGGATATCCAAACGCTATGCTTGCAAAACACGACACCCCGCAAAACGGTTCATGACACAAGGTCATCGCCCTCCGAAACGGCTTTCTTCAAACCGTCCAAGGTTGTGACAATACGGTTGTATTTCTGCGCCAAACCGATCTGCGCGTTGGTGGTCGCATCCTGATTGCGGCTGCAGACCACCAGCATCGGGCAGCGCAGCAGCTTATCCCGCACAATGGCGGTGTATTCGCTGCGTTCCACGGCATCTTCCAGCACCAAATACTGGCTGTCCTGCAATTTGGGGCATACCGGCAGGTAGCCCAGCAGGTACACCTCGCGGCAATAATTGCGGAGATGTTTGGAAGTTGCGCCCTCACTGGCGCAGATAAAAGCCCAGGGTCGTTTCATTTTCGTGTTTCCTTTCTGAATTTCGGGAGTGAATCAGATTTGATTCACTATTTTCAAGTTGGCGGTCAAAAGTGAATCAGTTCTGATTCACTTCGGATTCAAGGGCAGTTTTCAGCCGTTCGGTGCTGCGTTGGAAGTAGGCGTCCGACATTTCAATGCCGACAGCCTCATAGCCTTCCTGCACAGCGGCCAGCACGGTGGTTCCTGCCCCGGCAAAGGGGTCAAGGATGCGCCCGCCCGGCTCGCAGATTTGCACCACATCCCGCATAAGCTGCAAGGGCTTTTCGGTGACATGGATGCGGTTCTGCGGGTTCGGGTAACGGAACACGCCCGGCAGACACCCAACATTTCTCTCAAGCGGCATTTTGCCGTTCGACCCCCACACAATGTACTCGGACTGCTGACGAAAGCGTCCTTTCTGCGGACGGCTGGCGACTTTATCCCACACAGCTACACCGCGCCAGGTCCAGCCCGCCCACTGCAAAGCCAGCGTCATGGCGGGCAGCTGCCGCCAATCGATGAACAGGCAGACGGGCGCACCGGGCTTTGCAATGCGGCGGGCATCCTGCAGCCATGCCGCCGTCCAGAACATCCAACTCAGCTGATCCATCTGGTCAGAGTCAAAGTCGGGCAGCGCCTTTTCCTTGCTCATGCTGCTGTACTTTTCGCTGGTGCTGCGGTTCTTGGTGGTCTGGCTGCTGCCGCCGCTGGCATAGGGCGGGTCGGTGATGATGGCATCGAAGCTGTTCGGTTCAAACTGGCGGAGGATCTGCAAAGAATCCCCGTGCAAAATCGACCAGCGGTCACCGCCGCAGTGTTCGGGCATCCGGAAATCAGGGTTGAGAATGTTGAGCGTTTCGGGAGTGTTCGTCAAAGGCATCTTCCTTTCGTTTTATCGTTCAAAATCATGGGTACGGGGTTCTTTCGGAGGCGGTGTGCGGCTGGCTGTCTGCACAGAAACACGGTCATCTTCGAGTACAAAGCAGTCCTGCGTCCTGTTGTCGAGCTTGGTGCCGGGCAGAACAACGGCATTGCCGCGGCAGACTACATTGCCGGAGATTTCGCCATAGATGCGGGCGCTGCCGTCAATGATCGGTGCGCACAAGGTTTGCTCATCCTGCCGAATCACGGCATAACCGCAGACACAGCTTTTTCCCATGACGACCCCGCTGCAGACGATGGCATCATCCTGCACGGTGGCATCCCCCGTTACGGTGGCGTTCTTCCCGACATAGGCGCAACCCTTTGCGACGGCGTGATCTGTAAGGATGGCATCACCACAGACAACTGCATTTTCACAGGCGATGGCATCTTCCGAAATCCACGCGTGACCATCTTGGTCGAGGTTGTCATAGCTTTCCACATAGCCGCCGAGCATCCCTGCAAGGACATCCTCGGTCAGATCCGCCACAGCCCGGATGCGGTGCAGGTTGGGATTATCAGGATGGGCGATGTCGGTGATCTCGTATTTCTTCATCTGGCATCACCCCGGTCACGCTTGGGCGTGGGGCTGGGCGACAGTTCGGTTTCCACATACTCGGAAACGATGCTGAGTGCTTTCTGGTAGCTGTCGCAGGACATAACGCGGTCACGCATTTCTTTGGCTTTGTCACCTTGCCCGCTGCTTTTCAGCAGCCGGGATGCGCGACCCATAATGGCGAAAATGTTGCCGTCCTGCCCAATCAGCTGCATCTTGGGCTTCTTCGGGCGGTTCAGCAGTTTTTTGAACTCGGTCATATCCGGCACATCGCGTTTCAGTTCAAAATCGTGATCCTGCCAGAAATGGACATACAGCTTGCCGTCCCCAACATCGATTTCCCGCTGCTCAAAGCCCTCGCCCCAGCCGTCGCTGTACTGACCGGAAATGTAGTTGCAGAGGACGGTCTGCTCATCATCGAGCAGAGGTTCTTTCAGTTCCACGGTCAGACAGCCGCAGAGCTTGTTGCCATGCACCTCGACGGACGGGACAGCCGTGACGACTTTATTACGAACAGAATCGTCCTCGTTGTAATACTGCATGAGGTCGCCACCAAAGTCGCGGGTATCGTTTTCAACGGCATCGCGGATGGCTGTCTCGTATTCCAGCAGTTCATGCCCGTCCTGCGGGTAGCCCTCGTACTCGTCGTAGAACTCGTCCTCATAGTCCGGTTCATTTGGGAAAAAGTCCGCAGTCAGCGGAGAATAAAATTTCATCTGCAAATCATGTCACCTCTTTCCGCCGCACAGGTCGTGGTCGATCTGCGCGGCATAGTAGTTTTCTATCGTCAGCGGCGCATTGTACAGCGCCGCCAGTAAGTATTGCTTAATGTTTCGGATGCGGGGCGAGTTGTCCTTGAGACAATCCAGAACATACTGGATGTGTTCTGCACCTAATTTTAGGAATCGAGATTTTACTACTTCGGCAGGCATTTCCTCACCCGAAATGCGGATAGCCGCCCGTTTGGAACAAACCACATCCAGCATCAACTCCACCAGTTCATCCAATCGCATCGTATCCATCGGGTTATTCTGCGCCAAAATCGGATACTCGATATTTTTCAGCAGCAGGGCGCGGTACTCTGCCCGCTGGCCCGCCGCGCGGATAGGATTCGATACGTTATTTGTTTCTTCTTTCTTTATTTCTTTAGTATTTAATTGTGCAGGATTTTCCTGTACAGGTTTTTCCCGTTTAGGCTCTGCCTGTTTTGGTTGGGCACACTTAGGCGTTGCTTCTTCGGGACCCTGCTCCGGGGGCTGCGGCTGCTCTAAAACCGTGTACTCCATACCGCGCATCTGACCATTCTTGTCGCGGATGCGGCGGCGGATAATATACCCCGCTGCTTCTAACTCGCGCACGGTGGCACACACGCTGTCCACACCCTCTTTGCAGATGGATGCCAGCCCGCGCGTGGTATAATCCCAATCTTCGGGAAGAGACAGCATCAAAGATAAAAGCCCCTTCGCCTTAAGCGAAAGAGCCTTGTTGCGCAGATGGTGGTTGGACATAATGGTATAATTTTGCGTCTTTTGTACACGGAACACAGCCATAACAGATACCTCCTATGCGCCCGCAGTGGGCGAACGATTTCTAACTTTCATGTTGATTTCTCTCTATCGGCAAGCTGCCGCGCGGTGGGCGGCAGTTCTTGCCATCCGATTGTTTTTTGCCATATCAGCGTAATCTCCATTCTCGATGTTGGGCGGCAGGTCATACACGGCGTAGCGGTCACCGTAGATTTTCCGGATGCCGACACTCGCCATGCGCCCTTTGGCATCGTTGTCCAGCCGCAGTTCTATCGTGGTAATTTCCGGGTGCTGGCGCAGGAACTCCTGTAACGCCAGCGGCTCTTTGCCAGAGGACGAGACCCCGCCCAGCGACAGGCGGTATTTGTCCGCAGCATTCCCACAGAGCGTCATCTCGGCCATGGCATCTATGGCGGCTTCAAACACGGCCACGGTAGTGCCGGGCTGCATTGGCGGGATGCAGAATCCGTACTGTTTCTGACTGCCGGGAGCCTCCCTCTTGAACGGCTTTCCATAGTCATAAATACCGCGCAGAGCCGCATATTTCGGCGCACCCTGCGGGTCTTTGCCCAAGAAAACACAGTTGTGATATTCTGCACTTTCGTACAGAATTTTTCTCTCAATGCAGTAGCGAATCGTGGGCAGCGAGATGCCGCGTCCCAGCAAATACCGCGTCACACGGTCATTATTCGGCGCAGGGTTTGGCAGACGAAACAGCGGACGCTCGCGCTCCACCGCCTCATGCTGCACTGGGATGTACATCGGGCTTTCCTCGCACAGCAGCTGCACCGCCTCCACAAACGGTACACCTTCCACATAAATCAAATATTTCAGCGCCGACTTGCCGCCGATATCGCGGCTTTTCCAATGCCACACACTGGATTCGCCGTTTATCTTGAAGCTGTCATGCTCCGCAAGCTGGTACTCACCCCGCGCACTGCTTTTCACCAGCGAACCAGGGCGGTACCTCCGCAGGAACTCGATTGCCGTCATCCGGTTGGCGGCATGGATTTGTTCTTTACAGACGCGCGGCAATTACACAATGTAAGCGGCGAGGTCGCTCATATGTTCAACATTTTCCCACGGAAAATCCTCGCGTCCGAAGTGACCACCCGCCGCCGTGCGGGAGTAGATGGGGTTCAGCAGGTTTAACTGCTTGATGATGCCCGCAGGGGTCAGGTCATACACCTTGCGCACCGCTGCTGCCAAACAGTCATCCTCGCAGATGCCGGTGCCGAAAGTGTTCACATCCACCATGACAGGGTCTTTTTCTCCGATGGCATACGCCAGCGTGACCTGACAGCGGTCGGCAAGATGGGCGGCGACCATGTTTTTGGCAATGTACCGCGCCATATATGCGCCGCTGCGGTCTACCTTGGTGGCATCCTTGCCGCTGAACGCACCGCCGCCGTAGGGCGCAAATGTGCCGTAGCTGTCCACCATGAGCTTGCGCCCGGTCAAGCCGGTATCGGCATCTGGGCCGCCCTGCACAAACTTGCCGCTGGGGTTCAGGATGATTTCTGCGTCATCGGCGGGCATACCGTCAAAGGCCAGCGGGAACACATATTCGTCCAGCAGATCCGCCAGCTTATTGATGTCGGTGTCCTCCTTGTGCTGGACAGAAACGACCACTGTGGTGATGCGCACAGGCGTGTCGCCGTTGTATTCCATCGTGACCTGCACCTTGCCGTCCGGGCCGATGTCGGGGATAACGCCGGTCATGCGGGAGATTTCCAACAGCGTTACAAGGCGCTGCGCCGCCACCACAGGCATGGGCAGGTATTCGGGCGTTTCGTTGCAGGCGTAGCCAACCATAACCCCCTGATCGCCCGCGCCGAGGGTGTCCTCGTCCTCTCCCTCAGCCAATTCCGGCTCGACAGCGCCCGCAATGTCGGGACTCTGGTCGTGGATGTAGCAGTCGATCTGGTAGTCTTTCGGGTCATAGCCGACATCCCGCAGGGTGTCGCGGACGATGTTGAACACATCCGGCTTAGCGCTGGTCGTGATTTCACCCGCCACGATAATGTGACCGTGGGTTGCCATGACCTCACAGGCCACGCGGCTGGCGGGATCATGTTTTAAGCACTCGTCCAGCACATTGTCGGCAATAAGGTCGCACAGCTTGTCGGGATGCCCGCGCATGACGGATTCTGCGGTGTAAAAACGGGGATGCTCGTTTTCCTGCATGGTTTCGGTATTTTCAAAAATGTCGTTCATAGGTTCTTCTCCTTGCTTGTTGGATGATTTCGGACAAAGAAAAAAGCCCGCAGGCGGGCTGCGGGCGAAGAGTATCGTATTCATATCAGCGCTCCGGGGATGCTTTTGTTTTGGGCGGCGGAGCCATAACGCGGGTATATTCTTCCGGCGTGGTGTGTTCCACGCACAGGGTCTTGCCCAGCAGGAAAAACAGCTGCGGATCGTGGTACAGTTCCTCGTAGCGCTTCATCTGCTGCGGGGTAAGGTCAGTAAAATCGTTGCTGGTCAGCCCGCAGACGAAAAACGTGCCATGGATGATGTCATAGTCGCCCAGCATACGGTTCAGCGGCAGGTTTTCTGCAATGCCGTTGTCATTACAGACGATACAGGCGCTATCCCGCCAAGGGTACACGGCCTCGATGGTGCCGCCGACAACTGCCTGCTCGGCTTCAAGGGTGTGTTCAATGTCGGCTTCGCGGGGGTATTTTCCGGGTTCAACGATCAGAACTTTCATCGGCATCCTCCTCATCAGAAGTTTCTTTCGGCGCATTTTTCTGCTTAACGGTCAGCAGCACGATTCCTGTCGCAGATGCAAGGGACACGACCACAATAGCCAGCAGCGGGAAACCATCTCCTGTCTGCGGGAGGGTCTGCACCTTATGCGGCGTAGGCGCAGGGGTAGGCGCAGGGGTTGCAGCGGGCATCGGCTGTGGTGTGGGTGCCGGGGTCGGTGTGGGCGTGTCCTCGCGGGGCGTAGCTTCGTCTATCATCTGAATCAGGCGTTTGTCGGCGCGCACCCATTCGGCATCGGCATTTTCGCGGACGAACAGGCAAACATTTTTGTCTGCCTGTTGTACCTTGAACTGCACTGATTCGGCAATTTCAAAGCCGGCCGGGGCGGCATCCTCGGTCAGGGTGTAGATGTACTCTTTGGCTTCGCCTGACAGCTTGAGGAAATCATTTGAAATGGGAACACGATGGGTTTTGTAATCTGTCACCCAAGTGTCAATAACTTTGCTGTCTGCATCACGGATCGTCAGCGTAGCGCCCGGCAGCAGATTACCAGCAATGTCGGTCTTGTCGATATCCAGTACCGGCGCGTCCTGCATGACAATGGTTGAACCATTCATTTTCGACCAGTCATCGTCCGCTTTTACATACACCTCATTGACCTGCTCTGTACCTTCCTGCACCAGCTTGAACACGATGCTTTCGGCTTCGGCGTAACCATCCGGGGCGCGTTTTTCCGTCAGGGTGTACGCTTTTTCCAGCTCCAGACCTCGCACGGTGTGCGGCGTTTTTGTGGAAGTCCAGCCCTCTACCAGATTGCCGTCTGCATCGCGGATTTCCAGCTTTGCACCGGGCAGTTCCTTGCCGTTGGTGATGTCCTGTTTGGAAATGTCCACACTGGTGCGCAGGTTGGTGTTTGTTCCGTCCACGACCTGCCACGCGATTTGCTGACCTTCATAGGTGAAGGAAACTTCCATAGGGGTGCTGTCCAGCAGGTAACCCGCAGGGGCTGCAACTTCCACAATGCGGTATCTGCCGCTGTTCTCGCGGCTGGTGCTTCGCGGGCCTGCAGGGTCAATGTAATATTCTCCGCGGATCGGCACATCCACATCAAACCAAGTAAAGCCGCTTTCGTTGGTGGGGCTGCTTTCTGCCAGCTTTGCACCAGCGTCCAACAGTTTTGTACCGTCTGCGGAATAAATGTTATCCACGGTGTAGAGTTCATACACCGCGCCGGACAGATAGGTCAGCGCCTCTCGGTCCTGCTTGTAAATGCCTACACCGATTTTGCTGACTTTATCGCCGGGCTTTTCGGGCGTGGGCAGCACCCGCGCATTTTCAAACACAAGTGTCTGCCCATTCTTGTGGGCATCCGAGGCGTCCTTGACATTCACAATGCTGTACGAACATTCCTTGTCGCCGTCTTGCTCGTGGCTGGTAATAGTTTTTGCCAGCACAATATCATTTTTCTGGTTGTCCCAGCCAAATTCCACAGTGTAGCTCTGCTGGGTCAGCACAAAACCATACGGCGCTTGAACCTCGGTAATGGTGTACTTGCCCAGCGGCAGGGTCACGGTGACTTCGCCTTTGGTGCCATCATGGGTGATTTTCAAGAAATCATAGGTTGCCTGTGTGCGGGTGGGGCTGAATTTTACTTCGTCCACCTGACCCTCCGCACCAGTGGTAACGGTGGCGACAAGGTCACCGTCCTTATACCAGTAGGTGCCTTGGCGGTCGGGTGTGGCAATGTCGGCTGCAGCGTGGATTTCGTACACCGCGCTTGCAAGGTTGTCCTGCGTGTAGATGAACTGTCCATCTTGGTAGTCGGTCAGCACATTGCCCAGCTTACGAATGGTAAGCTGACCGAGCGTTTCGTGGTTGCAGTATTTCTCCGTAACGATGTACTCGTCCATGTCGTTGGTGGCGTTACCAACCACTTGCCAGACGCGGTCGGATTTGATTTCAAATTCTACCGAGTAGGCAGGATCGTTATAGTACCCTTCCGGACCTTGCAGTTCCTCAATGAGATAGCGTCCCAGCGGCAGCTTTTCGGGTGTTTTCATAAGACCGTCTGCATCGGTGTAGAACACATCCGTTTTCTTGGTGGCGCTGCCGCTGGCGGGGTCGATCATGGAAATGCGGGTCTTATTACCATTGTCATCCAATTTGTACAAGGCAAAAGAGGTGTTGGCGATTTTGACCGCCCTGCCGGTTTCGGTGTCGGTCTTGATAAGCTGCAAATAGCCCTCCAATTCCTCATCCAGCACGTTGTAGGTCATATAGTTATTGGTGGCTGTAGTGACGCTTCCCACCGGAACCGTGAATCGGCTCTGCGGGCTGTTGGCGTCTACCGTCACGATGAACGGATCACACTGGAACACATCCTTAGGGATGGTCGTTTCGACAACAAGATACTGCCCATACGGCAAGCCTTCAACGCGGAAAACGCCCTCATCATTGGTGAACATTTCTCCCAGCCTATATTCAGCGGGCTGATCCGTGGGCATCCAGCCGTTACCCTTACCGTTGGCGTAGTCGCCGTCTGCGGTCAAGGTCGCGTTATAGGCGTTGACTGTTTCGGTACTGCTCTCGTACATATTGGCGATGGCTTGCCCTTCGGCGGTGAAATCGTATTTTAGTGTTGCGTTATCGTAGTTGTCCTTGCGGTAGGCGTCCAAAATGCTTTGTGCATTGTAGCTGCCATCCGGGTTCTGCTTGAACTGCGCCGCCTTGCTCAGTTTAGAGATGCGGTAAACGGTGAAGCCCGCACCCTCCAGCTTCAGTGCCGGGGAGGGCTGGCCTGTGGTCGAAACCAACTTCTGCAAACTAAAGCCGGATTTGAGGACTTCGTCTTGGCTTTCCTGCTCGGCGTGGATGTGGTAGGCGGATTCATCGGCATAGGACAGGGTTTTGTAGTGGTTGACCTCATCGCAGAGGTAGCCCTTGGCATAGGACAGATAGTAGCCATCCCACGCCTTGCTGCCGTTCAGCTTACGGCTCTCAGCCACAGCAGAATACTGGTTTTTGTAGATGTAGTCGGTGTACTCGCCGCCCTTGGTGGCAAGGCTGCTGTACTTGCCGGTGCGTTCCAGCTTCTTGTTTAGTTGCGGATACTTTCCGGTAACATACAGCTTGCCGTTTCCGTCAATGGGCAGCACCAGCCCGGTGGCACGCTCGACCAGATAGTAGCGGCCCATGTACAAGTTGGCAAAAGCCAGCTTGCCGTCCTTGATTTGGGCGGAAGCCACAAGTCGGTCTTTCTGCAAAATGGGCAGGTAACCGGTATCCCAGCTGCCGTTGGTGAGGACAGTGGTATGCCAGATGGGTTGACCGTTGACATCCGTGATTTTGCTGTAGTCCACAATGCCGGTCACGCCGTCCGGGTGCGTGATATTCTCGGCGGCGTACAGATCGTACACAGCACCTTCCAGCGTAGTATCTCCGTTTCTGCCCGCAGCCAGATACCGCGCGGCGTCCAAGTCTACTTTTGACAGCAGGATATTGCCGAGAACACGGTCATTCTGCATCTTGTCGGAGTCTGCGTGCATGGTGTAGGAATCTTCGTTGTTGGCAATGCCCGTGGGGTCAGTGGCGTAGGTCTTATCTGCCTTGCGGCTGCCAAAGGTGATGGTTACCACACCCTCGCCGGTGTCGATAAGCGTACCGCCGCTGTTGTCCGTGGTAATGTCGGCGTTATAATCGGCGTTGCCCAGCCAAATCGTCTGACCGTCCAACGCTTTCGTGATTTCAAAGGCATACGCCCGCTTGCCGAGAACAGAGCCTGCCACGCCGGGAGTGTTCACATCCGTCCAATCACCGTAGTACCCGCTGGGCGCACGGCTTTCCACGATGACGAACTTGCCCTCGTTGCGCTGGGTGTAGAACAAATCATCCGAACCGCCCGCATAGTCGCTGTGGTTGATGACCTTGTAAGTGCCATCTGCTTGGCGCTCGACCTTGTACCGGTTGTATCCGCCAAACGGGATATAGCACTGCCGAACGGTGTCCCACTCAAAAATCTTAAACTCGGCATCGCCCTTGATGCGCTGCTTGGTTTCACTGTCGATTTTGTCGATGCTGACTTTTACCGACCATTCATCGTTCTGCATTTTATAGTCATTGGAACTGTTGGCAGGAACAGTAATCGTTTGGTGGCTGCCCAACGCACCGGGCGTTGAATCAAAGCCATGAGGGATGGTGATTTCATCGTATGCAAAGGTGACATTCGCAAGCTGCGCCCGCGCCGAGGCAATAGCGGCGTCCACCATGCCCTGCGCCTCGTTCTGCAGCTGCCCGATGGCTGCATTCTTGGCGGCTTCGGCAGCAGCATCCGCTTCGGCTTGGCTGGTGAACGGTCCTTCCTGCCCGCCGAGCGTACTGGTGCTGGTCTTGGACACCTCATAGTGAACCGTCCATGTGGCAGAACCGTCGCCGCCGTTGAGGTGAAAACTGTCATCCTGCGTGTGACCACTTGTGGTAATGGTCTGCGCTCCGGCAGGACTCATCTGCCAACTGCCGCCGTCCACGCTGCCGCCGGTCCGGCTGGGCGTGACGGTAATGACCGCCCCGTCCACCTTTTCCAGCGTGTTCAGCTGGTACTTGTCGGTGTTGACAGTGAATGTCAAATCAAAGCTGCCGCCGGCAGTCTGGGCGGGAGCTGTCCATGCAGCGGAATAGTACTTCGGTTCCGGAACACTCGGCACATCCGGGATCTCGGTGCCGCCCGCAATTTCTTCACCGACCAGCGCCACAACCTGCCACGCATACCCTGCGGGCGGGTTATAGATGTAGGTGTAGTAGCCGTTTTCCCCGGACTGCGCATCTGTACCGTTTACCAGTTCTTCTGCAGCAGCAATATAGGTCTGCGCCGCGTAGCTGTCAGGATAGTTTTCCATGATCCACTGCTGGGTTTCATCGTAAAGACTGCCAAGGATGTCCGGCTGTTCTTCACAGCCTTCAGGATCATCTTCAAGGCTTGCCACAACAGGACGGTCATCCAGCATATCCAGACTCAGCTGACCAAGACCGCCCCAGATGTTGACCTGGTTTGCATAGTGGTTGCCGGGGGTATACTGGCCGGGTTCAAGGCGGGACACATGAGAGAAGCTGTAGGTGGGACAGCCCTTGGGCTGGCCGTTCAGGCCGTGGCTGCAGCAGTAGGCTTCCTGACCGTTGAACCAAATAAGCCATGTGCCGCCCTCCTTGGCAATACTGGTGATTTTGCCGGTGACATACGGCGGGGTCGGCCCTGCAGCATAGGCGGTAATGCCATCATCGCCGGTGTCGGCATACATCTGTGTGGGTGCGGCATCCTCGCTGATCTGTACATGGATAGATTTTGACTGCGAACTGCCGTCCGAATCCGTATAGACCAGCTGCGCCGTAAAATCGGCAGAGGCTTTTGCATACAGGCCGGTGGCTGCCGCCGACTGCTCCGAGTATGTCTGGTGCAGGATTTCAGCCTGCTCCTGCTCGTCTGCCGGGATCGGCTCATAATCGGTGGAGAGATAGCTTAAAAGCTCTACACCGTCCGGCAGTATGATTTCGGATACCGCACCGTCTGCCGGGTATTCGACCTGCGCCAACAGCGGAACAATGGCATAGTCTGTGCCGGGGGTTTTGCCGATTGTGACCGTGTTCTCATCTGCGTTCAGCGCATCGGCATCCATATGGGCATCTACGCCGTCATACAGGTCAGAAACCCACGCGGAGATACTGATTTTTGTTTCGCCGGTTGCCACGGGCAGACCCATGCTGCCAAGGTAACTGCCGGTAGGCGCGTCCGGCAGATCGTTGTACAGATTTTCAGTGATCTGCGACAGATTCGGTGTCGGGACATTGGCTTCAGCGGTTTCCAGTGTGGCCGCTGAAGCTGTCTCCGGCGTGGCGGGGGCATCCTCTGCAAAAGCGGGCAGCGCTGCGCCCAGATTTGTGAGCGCAATTCCACCCGCCAGCAGCAGCGACAAGCCCTGCTTTATTCTGTGTTTGTTCTTCATACGAATTTCTCCTTTTGTTGCAAAAGAAAAAGCCCGCTGCACGGTGCAGCGGGCTTGGTTAGCGTTCGGGAGCGTGTTTCTTAGGGACCGGCGCGGCTCTGGCCTTGTAGGCTTTGCGGTATTTTTCGTCAGCATCATAGAACTGCTGCGGAGAGATACCGGCATCCAGACACCCCTGCATGACAACCGCATTGTAGCGGCTGCTGACGGGGAGCAGTTGGTCGCGGTACGGCGCGTTCATGGTGTAAACCATGATTTCATGCGGCGTGCCATCTGCATCCGTGACCGTCATGGTCTCCTTGTCATAGAATGTCGGGTAGCCCTCGTAACAGTCAAGCTGTGATTCGTCATGGTCAGTGACAGACCAGATCAGTCCTTCAACGCTTGCGCCCTCTTTGGGCAAAATCGTCAGGTAGCCGCGCCGGAATGCCAGCTCATAGTCATCCAGCTTGGCAGTGCCTACCACCGTTGCTTCGGGACAGCGGTAGGCCATCTGATCAAAATTCAGATTGGAGCCATAGGCAAAGTATTCTTTTCGAGACATTGGGTTTCTCCTTATCTGACCTCATCTGTATGAAGCCGTGGTTGATTGCTGGGATATAACGACTTATCGTGCCGCCATGCCTTATCACCGGGCAAGTTCTTCAGCAGGTGCATCCGAACATTTTTGTACTCAGGGCCGATCAGCCCCAGCCGCAGCAGAAAGGTGCGGAAGGTGAACGCCGGGTTATCCCCGATGGGCGTTTTCCGGAACTGCGTGTACTTCTGGTTGATGCCCTGCGCCGAGATTGCCATAGCCAGAATGATGTTTGCTTTGGCTTCACCCGCATGGAGCGTGGAGTTGAACAACCGCCACTCAACTGTGCCATGGTAGAACACGGAATGGAGATTTAAGGCATGATACCGGCTCTGGTGGTAGTGATAGTCGCTGCCGTCCCGCCCGCGATACCAGCGGTCCTTCAGTTGATCCATACTTGCGCCGCTGGGCAGCTTGCGGATTTCTTCCAGAATCGGCTCATCCACCGCCTGACAGT
>OLFY01002349.1_pt1 | contig 19220 bp, 19 predicted proteins | sample 1605611 | NCBI WGS metagenome assembly OLFY01 (sample SAMEA3888923, study PRJEB22519) | human gut metagenome | biome: human gut; feature: human-associated habitat; material: faeces | place: Denmark | collected 2011
GCTTCACGGATGCCCACATTGAACTGGAGCGGGCCTATGCACAGGTGAAGGACAATGGACAGATCAACATGGCGCTGTGCTGCGATTTTCTGTCGCGGAGGCTCTCGCTGTATACCGATGTAGAGCAGCGGTACACCTTTGAGGAGCCCGCCTGTTCCAGATATGCTTTCAGCTCGGTACCCTGATAAATGGTCATGCCGTTAATGATCCTCGTCCACTTCTCGTCCTTGTCTGTGTCGCCATTGCTCTCGTTGCAGATAAAAAATGTCCCGCCGGGCTTCAGTACCCGCCAGATCTCACGGAAGCACCGCGGCAGATCCGGCCAGAAATAGACGGTTTCAAAGGCCGTGACCGCATCAAACCAGTTATCCGCGAACATCATATCTGCCACGCTGCCTTGCAGAACGGCGCAGCGACCATCAGCGATGGCAGTCTCGTTGACCTTTTTGGTTTTCTCCACGCTGACGGGCGAATAGTCGATGCCCTTGACGATACCCTGCGGGCATTTTTTCAGCAGCCTTCGGATGTTCGCTCCACCGCCGCAGCCGCAGTCAAGCACCTTATCGTCCGGAGCAAGCTCCAGAAAGTGAAGCCCCCACCGTGCCACAGGACTGTGACCCAGGTTCATCATGACCACCATGAGCTTTCCGCCAAAGCCCGCAGGCTTGAGGGTATTCTCAAAAAAGGACATTGTAAAGCCTCCTTACGTTTTCTAATGGTGAGCCAGCCGGAGCGATTCCTCGCGGCGCTCGGATCATCCGGCGCCGATTCCGTTTCATTCCTCCGGCTTCAGGAATTTTTCCGCATAGTGATCGAACAGCTCCGGGTGCACCAAGACCAACTCTGCGTGGGCCATTTTGGGAATCCCGTGGACCCGGATCTGCGGAAAATAATGCTTCATAAACCGAATATTGTACCTACGGTCTTTCTTTTCATCGCAGCCGTACCAATAGGTGATTTTTGTGCCGCATTCGGCAGGCACTTTCGGCAGAGCGTAATTGTTGGCAGACCAGAATATGTTCCGGATTGTCCGATTCGAGAAGGTTTTGAGGTACCGCTCCATCGCATTATACTCTTTCCTGCTGTCATGCCCCGGCGGAGTAAACCGTTCCGGCGGAAATGCCGCTTCCAGCACCTCACGGTTGCTTGCCGCCGTTCTGAAGGACAACACATCCCGCGCCAGCAGCAGCTTTCGCACCAGAAACGGCAGGCGATAGGGAGTCATACCGCCGTCAATGATTGCCCGGCCAATGGAAATTTCCCCCAAGGCCAGCAAACGGGTCAGACACGCACCGCCCAGAGAGCAGCCGTAGGCAACATCCAAATGGGAAATGCCGTGGACATTCAGATATTGGGTCACCTCGTCCACAGTCTGCTCCACGGAAGTAAAGTCTCCCGGATATTCCGGCTGGTGACCGTCGAACACCACCTGAAAAATATGCCACCTTTGGGACAGAACCGCAATAGTGTCCGCAAACGCCCATACGGGCTCTGCCGTGCAGGGAAAAAACAGCAGCGTTTCTCTATGCTCCCGTCCGCACTCCAAAATTTGCACCGTTTACTCCTCCTTCTTCACATATTCCGCATATGACCCGGCATTCCGATCCCGGAGGCCCTTGTGTTCTTGCATCGCTGTCATCCTCTTTCGCGGTTAGATTGGTCTAACCGTCACCCGTGAATTCACGCGATTAGAGGTGTCTAACAGTCATGCCTTGAAAAAGCCGCAGCTCTGCGGCCTTTCGGCTTATTCAAATAGCTCCCTGCAAGCGCCGTACACCAGTGCTTCCAGCACCTGCGGATATAATTCCCCGATCTGCTCCTTATGGGAAACTGTGAGGATCAGTCCCCGCACCGTCGCGGCGGCCAAAGAAGCGCCGCGCCTTGGCATCAAATCATATTTTTCCAAGAGCTGACGAATATGCGTTTCGTCATCGTGGTAATGTTCCTTTTTGACGCCCTCCGGCAATCTCTGTAAAAGCAACTTGGCGTCATGTTCATTGAAAGCCATGTCGCCAGTATCAGACAGCCTCCGGCAGACGGCCAGAACCGCCTCTGCCGCGCGCTCCGATGTTGGCAGGCCGCCATTTCTGCGCAACGCCTGGTCAGCCACCCCGTAAAGCTCGGAGTGGATACTTTCCAGAACTGCGAAGAAGGCCATCTCCTTGGATTCGTAGAATTTATAGAACGAGCCCTTCGCAATGCCGACCGCCTTTGTCAGTTGATCCACTGAGGTTTTCTTCATCCCCAATGTGACGGCGCAGTGTCTTGTTTCCTTCAGCAGCGCCTTGTGAAGCTGTTCTGTTTCATAGTTGGTAAAAGCCAAGCTCGTTCATCCTCCAAATGACCGTTTTGGTTTTTCTGGTCATGTTATATCATGACTCTTTCCATTTTGCAAGAGATTTAAGGCATAAAACTTGTGGTGTAGGCATCCATACGAATGGACGCCTACACCACTGCTTAGCCACTGAAAATCAGTTATTTTAAACTTTTTGTCCGTATCCCCGTCTTACTGATTGTACGTGCGGAACAGGAAGGTCACGATCTGGGCCCGGGTACAGCCGTTGCTGGGGCTGAAGGTGGTAGCGGACGTGCCGTTGGTCACGCCGTTTTCCACGGCCCAGGCCACAGCCTCGGCGTAGAAGTCGCCGGCTGCCACGTCGGTGAAACCGTTCACCGTGGTGGGAGCGGTGCCTATGGCGCGGTACAGGAATGTCACGCTCTGGCCCCGGGTGCAGGTGCTGTTGACACCGAAGGTGCCGTCAGCCAGACCATTGGTGATGCCGTTTTCCAGCGCCCATGCCACCGCGTCATAGCAGTAGCTGCCGGGGAGCACGTCAGCGGGAATCTTGGCCGTGCCCTTGGGAGCGTGAGAACCGGCGGCACGCCACAGGAACGTGACAATCTGTCCACGGGTGCAGGGATCGTTGGAGCCGAACAGGGCGTCGGTCTTGCCGTTGGTGATGCCCAGCTTCTGGGCCCACTTCACGGCGTCGAAGTAATAGGAGTCGGTGGGCACGTCAACGAAGGGGCTGGTCTCCCCCGCCTTGACGAAGGTCGCCTTGACCTCCACCTTGCCGCCGGGCATGGTGAAGGTGTACTTGCCATTGCCCTTGTCGGTGAGCTTCAACTCATTGCCCTTGCTGTCCAGCACGGTGACGGAGCCGACCTCGTAGCCGCTGTCAGGCTTGACGGTGATGGTCACCCGGTCGCCCTTGGAGGCGTTCTTGGGGCTGACGGTCACATCGCCGTTCTTGGCGCTGGGGGTGGACACGGCGTAGCTGCTGCCGGAAGAGCCGGAGGAGGAACTGCCGCCGGAAGACCTCTTCGCAGTCGATACGCCCAATACCTGCGTATCGCTGTGCCCAACTGGGCTAACAGCCGCAATTCGCAGCGTATAGGCGGTATTGGCGCTCAGGCCAGTCAGGGTTATGCTGCCAGTCGCCGCGTCAGCCGTCTGCTCCTTGATCAGTTTGTCGCCCTGATAGAGGCCCACTGTCATAGTTTTCGCCGCAGGACGGTTTTCTTCGTCCGCAGGTGTATTCCAGCGCAAGGTAATCGCATTCGAAGTGGTCGCAGCCATTGCCGCAGGAGAGTAAGGCACTTGCAGCTGCGCTGTGCGGCTGCCCAGCAGATTGTCCGCAGATACCGTAACTTGGAGCGTATGCAGCTGTTCCGCCGTCACGCCGGTAATCTCCGCGTTCTGGGCACCGTTGCTCCACGCATACTGATATGTCGCATCCGCAAGCCCATTCTTCAACTCCGCCCGCAGGGTATAGCGGCCGTCCGCTGCCTGAGTCAGTGCAATGACGAGATCGCCCTGCATCTCCTTCATTCCCGTCAGCGTCAGGTACTCGTTTTTCAGGGTGCCCCCGGCCGTCTGCAGCTGTTCCAGCGTGGGTTCCTGAGAAGAGAGCGTCTGCTTGGCGCTGCTCAAAGCCGCTTGGAATTTCTCCCAGTTGGGGGCGGAACCATAGGTGCTTTCCTCCAGCTTCTCCGCCTGCGCGATCAGCCGGTCCAGTTCCAGCAGGGCCTGGAACACGTCGTGTTCCTCGGAAATGTCTCCCATCAGTTCATGGAGTTTCATATCCCGGTTATACGCCGTTACCACGGCCTTGTGGTCAATACGCAGGCCATCTGTCTGCATGGCGTCCAGGAACTTGTCCAGCAGGGCCTCCGGCAGGTTGCACAGCAGCATGAACTCCGTGTCCGGTGCCGTGCCGGTGTACTTCTCGCTGGCAGCTTCATAGCCATCCAGACCAGCCATATGGCCCACCGTTTCATTCAACTGCTCCGCAGTGACGGTTTCCGCCAGGATATTCAATTCCGCCAGAATTGCCCGCACCCGGGCACCGCGAGAGGTGTCCTCTCCCAGGTTGTAGAGCACCACCTTCGCGTCGGGCACCGTCTCGTTTTCGCCTACAACGGGAACCGACGCGGACAAATAATCCACTTCCTCACCTTCCCACTCCGTGTGGGGCAGACGCAGCTTGATAATCAGCCGGTCACCGGCGTTCAGTTTCGCGCTGTCTTTAATGGGAACGGTCAGTTCCGCGCCCCGGGTAGTATCGCCAAAGTTGGAGTTGATCTGTCCCACCCGCTGGGTCAGGGTCAGATTTTCCCACAATTCCTTGCTTTCAAACTCCGCGTCGCTGTAGCTGCCGGGGAACTGATAGATGGTCACATCGCAGTAGAAGTCCGTTCCCATGGCAACGTACTCATCCGCATAGTCAATCTGTACGCTGACGCTTTTAGCATTGGCTTTCACCGCAGACACATTGAATGCGGCATAGGGCGTTCCCCAATCGGGAGACGGCTCTACGGTCAGAACATCCGACCGGGCTTCCACGCCGTCGGCGGTCAGTACGATCTGTAGCTTAGCGCCGGGAATCAGCTTACCTCTGCCCAGAGGTACCGTTTCCTTGCTCTGGCTGCGGTACAACGTCCCGCTGCTGAGGGCCGTGGCGGTGGAAATATCCAGAGTGTCCCCGGTAAACTGGTAGATCGTATAGCTGGCGTTGTTGACGCTGCTGTCAATGGTCATGGCAGCATAGAGTTTCGTCATGCCCGCCGTAACCTTCTTCGTGACAAGCTGCACCGCCGGCTTGATTTTCTCCGGGGCGGCCTGCACGGTCTTAGCAGTAGAGTTAACACTGGTGCCGTCAGACAGATCGAGGACTGCAATCAGTTTCTGTCCCGCCGTCAGCTTTCCGCTGCCGAAGGTAATCTTCTGGCTGCTGGAACTGGAAGAGATTTTGCCGGAATAGATTTCCTTCGCCGCATCCTCCGCGAAGGTTTCGCCGGTGTAGGTATACAGCTTCAGCGTGCCGGTCAGGGCGCCGTCAAAGCTGGTCTGCACCCAAACGTTGGTGCGGTCGGCCGTGATACTGTCCGTGGCAATGGACACTTCCGGTTTCACCGCCGGCTGAGAGCCGGAGGTAATCCCAACTGCGTTGCTGTACTTGTAATAGGTTCTGTCCTTATCATCAAGCTTATAAAGATGGGCCTGAATTGTATTACCAGAAATCAGTTTGACGTGGTTGTTGCCGAAGGGTACCGTATAGGTTCCGGGGCCGGTAAAGGTCACGCTGCCCAGACGGTTGCGGCTATCTGCGTCACCGTTGATACCGACACTGCCCGTAGTCAGGATCAGATAACCGCCCCGAAAGCTGTCGCAGCCCGTCACGGTCACGATGGCTTGAGTGGCATCCGTGGTAAACGTACTTTCGTTCAGCACCACGGAATCTTCCGCGGGAACCTGAGTGCCCACGGTGATGTTGTTGGCTTCCGTTCCAAAATAGTAGGGGAAGTCATCGTTCTTTTCATAGTTCAGGATCAGCCGGACCACATCGCCGTCTTTCAGCTTTCCTTCCGGAATATCCAGTGTAATGTCGCCCAGCTTTTGTCCTAACTGACGAGCAATCCAGTGGTCACTGTCCACGCTGCCGTTTTTCACCGGGCACAGGAAGGTGCCCACGGAGGTGATGCTGGGATCGCTGCTGATCACGGTAAAGGTGATCTGGGTGCTGTCCGCCGTCAAAGCCCCCTTGGGCGTGATGGTAAACAGCGGGGTCGTCTGGGCTGCGGCCACCGTTACCGGCTGGGACTTTGCCAGTTGGCCGTTGTTGGTCAGGAACGCCGCCAGTTTTTCTCCGGCGGTCAGCGCATCAGAGAATGTCAGGGTCTGCTCGCCTGCGGCGGAAGCGCTCCTGTTGGCCAGGAAAGTGCCATCGCTCAGCACACAGTCCGCGTCCGCCGTACCTGCATCATATTTTTTCAGCACGATGTAGGTGCCGTCCGGAATTTTGCCGCCCAGCTGTACGGTCACGCTGGTGTCCCTCGCCTTAGGCGTTCCCTGAATGGACACTGCGGGGATATCCTCCTCCGGTGTGCCGGAAACCAGCACCGAGTCATCCGGGCGCTGGAACATGGCTTCATAGTCGTTGCCCTTGGGCAGGAAGATGCTCTCGTTCTGCTGCCAGTAGACCACGGCGCGGACACGCCACCCCGCCTTCAGGGACTGAGACAGCGTCACCTCATAGTTCTTCTGCGGCTCTGTGAAGATCAGGTTGGAGGCCAGGGAAATCTGCTTTTTTCCTTCGAAGTCAAAGGTGGTTCCGTCGTTGGGATATTGCGCCACCGCAACGTAAGAGAAGTCTTTCCCTCTTTGGCCGCCTGGAACAGCCGCTCATCGCCGGTCAGGTTGATGTGCAGCTTGGTAGCCCCCGGGTCCAGCGTGGTTTCCACGATGGAGGCATCGGGATAGGTATAGTCCCGGAAGCCCTCTCCGCTGTCATCCGTCACCTCCAGCGCCTGGGAGTTGGAGGGCCGGTAAAAGTCCTCCCCCACCGGCACATTCAGGCAGGCAATCACATTGTAGTAAAGAGGCAATTCCTGATTGAACTCACAGGTCACTGTTTGACCATTCTTTACATATCCTGTCCACAGACGCTTGTTGTAGGAACTGTCCGGGTCAAAGGTGGTGTTGGACGAATAGGCAAAGATTGTCATGTAGCACTGATTCAGCGAGGAATCCAGCGTGACCTTTACATCCACAGACTTTTCGCTCTGTTTGAAGTTCTCCGCCCGCACCGCTCCGTTTTTCATCAGGGTAGCAGTGGTGTTCTTGAGAATTTCCTCCGGCATCTTTACGCTGGAGGACGCCGTGACCGTCACGGCGTCGCTGTACTGGAAGCTCTGTTTTTCTGTGTTGCTGTCATATTTGTAGAGGTACGCCTGAATGGTTTGCCCCTCTTTCAGATCGCCGGTACTCATCAAGTTGAAGGGCACCGTATAGTCGCCATCACCGGTGAAACTCACCCGGCCCAGCTTTGTGCGGCTGTTATCGCCCTCCGTAATGGGCAAGCCGGTGGTTACGAGCAAGCTGCCGCCCACAAATTTCTCCGCGCCCGCTACCTTTACCGTGGCCTGGGTGGAGGCTGTAGTGTAGCTGCTCTCCAACAGGGTGACGGTTGTCTCCTCTCCGGGCGTCTGGGCCGCACCAATGATCACCGGATCAGACTGGGCAATCACAGTGCCGCTGCTCAGCACCAGCGCCACCAGCTTCTGACCCGCCACCATGGCAGCTTTTGCCGGAGACAGAACATAGGCCTTTGCTTCGGCGTTTGCCTGCGTTGCCGCCCATGCGCCGCCGGAGGTTTCAAATATCGTTGCGTCAGCATCATAGCTGCGGAGAATCAGCACAGAACCGGACGGAATCTTGCCGCCCAGCGTCACGGTTACGCTGGTATCCCCCGCCTTGGGCGTTCCCTGAATGACCGCCGTGGGGATGTTCTCCTCCGCGGTGCCGGAAACCAGAACAGAGTCGTCCGCCTGCCCCAGCTGATAGTCGTTGCTTCCGGCAATAAACAGTTCCGGACATCCGTCCCAGTAAGCCACAGCACGGACGCGCCAGCCCGCCTTCAGGGGCTGGGACAGCGTGACTTCCTGGTGCGTGATGGATTCGGTGGTTTTCCCCAGCTGAACCAGAGTGATGGTGCTGCCGTCCTCAATCTGGAATTCGTCTCCCGCCGGGTACATGCCGATGGTGTAGTTGATGTCGATTTTTCCGGCTGCCGCCGCATTAAAAATCCGCTGGTCACCGGTCATGGAGATGTGCAGCGTAGTGGCTCCCGGTTCCAAAGTCTCTTCGTCAATGGTAATGTTCGGATAAGTGTAAGGCTGGAAACCCTGGCCGTTCTCATCCACCACTTCCAATGCCTGAGACTTTACATAGGCATAGTTGGTGCTGCCCTCGGCGTCCTTGCCCGCCGGGGTGTTGACGCAGGCAATGATCTTGTAACCCACCTTCAGCGCCACATCGGCGTTAAACGGGCAGGTTATCGTGCCGGTCTTGACCTGTCCCTTCCACAGGACAAAGCTGGAAGTGCTGTTATCCGGGTCAAACCCCGCCGTGCCGATGTAGGCATACACCGTCATGTAGCAGCTTTTCACAGAGTCGTCCAGCTTCACCTGAACATCCACAGAAGCCGCGTCCTGCTTAAATGGTTCAGCGCGGGTCTCGCCATCCTGCAGCAGCACCGCAGAGGTGTTGGCAATCATCTCCTCCCGCGTCTTTTCCCCGGAGGCCGCAACGGTAAAATACTCGCTGAATACCTCCCGCACATCGTTATCTTTGGTATAGATCAGCTTCACGCAGAACTGGCTTCCCGCTGTCAGCTTTCCGGCAGGAATGTCCAGCGTCACATCCCCTATTGCCGCACTCCATTTTTTTGCAATAGGGTTGTCCTCATTGTACCCGTATGTATTTACCGGCAGAAGAAATACATTCACCGTGGATACTTCCGTGTCTGCACAGTCAATGCGCAGCGTAACCTGTGTACTGTCCGCCGTCACGGTGCCCACAGGTGTAATCGTAAAATCACTGGCGGCCTGGGTACTCACCGCAGCCGATTCGGATCTGCTGTCTGCTGCCAATGTCGGCGAAATCGCAAGTGTTGACATCATCAGCAAGGACAAAAGTCCACTGCCGATGCGACGGAAAAGAGTTTTTTGCATAAAGGCCCTCCTTGAAAAGCAATATCAGTTAAAGTGCTCTAACTCGCACGGATTCAAAAACCGGTTTTTAAGTTAACCGGTAACTTTAAAAGTTATGCAGTTAGAGTGCCTTAACCGCAGTTGTGATGTTAGTATATACCTGATACCCCTTTCTGTCAATATCGTTTCTATTTGATTCATATTGAGCAAGACCATGCCATCATGCGCCTTCATAAAAAACAGCCTTTCAGTTATGTTGCAATGGCAAAGAGCATGTTAGCATAGGTGTTCGGAAGCGTTTCCCCAATCTCTCGCGCCCATTTTTGCGTGACATGAGACGGGTACATGACAACGCCGAAAGACTTCCCTCTGCCGTCCTTTTTCTGTGCAGTCCATAAGCCATGCAATGCGCCGAGGGCAGTTGAGCCGATTTTCGTTTTGTCCGAGCCGCATTCCGCAATGATAAGCGCCGTTTTCTTGCGGTCAAGCTGCCGCTTGACCGCCTCCGCCACCGCAAGCTGGACATCATAGAGGGAATAGCCGGCCTTTTGCATGATATAGTCATTGATTCTGAGTACTTCATCCGAAAGCGGCTCTCTGGCTGGATCGAAGATGGGCACGAACTGATCGCGGATACGGTCAGCGACGGTCACGCCGAAGGTATTGAGATACCCTGTGACATTGTTGACCTCGTCAAACCCATCCGGGGCGCCGGGTACAGCGCCGGGGATCTGAATGGTCCCGGCCTTCAGCCCCTCCTCCAGTACCTCTATGACATTCTTATCATCCGGTTCCAGATCCAGCGTCCATGCGTCGGTCCGCTCCTTTTGCGAGATGACCTCCAACTGCCGGAGATTGCCTCGCTTTTGGAGCGAAGCAAGTACATAGTCCCGAAACGCAGGAATGAGTGGCGCCGCCGTTTTGTGATCCAACTCCTCAAATAACCGCACACGGTCTCTTTCCGGGCAGAAAATGTAGCATTTTCTCGGCTGTTCCGTCTTTTCAAGCGTTCCTTCCTCGCCATCTTCCTGACCGGGATTCTCTCGCTGCGAATCATCGTTTGCCATGAGTGTCACCACGGCATACACGCCGTCATGAGACAACTGCCGCTGATACCCTTTCATGGTGCTTTGCAGCTGTCTCACCATATCATTTTGGGTGGCTTCTATGGTTGCGCCGCCGTAGATGGCGTCTGCCATAACCGACGCGTCTATTCAGTTTCTCTCCTCACCCTCCTTCTTCGTCGGTTCAGTTGTTCCAACGTTCTTCCTGCTTGCAGGATCGGTGGGGGCAAAAATTAGATTTTAAAGAACAGGTATGATTAGACAGAAAGCTGTGCGCACAAAAGTTGCGAAATCACAGGTCCCACCCCACTTTTTCCTTACATTTTCCGTGACAGTCGAATAACGGAATCACAGGTTTCATCCCTCAAAAAGCTTGCATTCTATATGACAGAATCACAGGTTTTATCCAGAAAAAGTCCGCATTCTACATGACAGAATCACAGGTTTCGTCGAGCACTCACGGCAACGAAATCACAGCTTTTGCCCCTACACAGTAGTATCCGAAATCACAGTTTTGGTTCGTGCATTCTGCATGAAGAAATCACAAGTTTCGACAATATGGAATACCCGAAAAGTCTGGAATTACTATGATTTTGCAGAAGGTCTCTCTCAAAAAACGGTTCTGATTTAAACTCCTTATAAATCAGAAAGCACGGTATACAATCGGTCATGTTGAAACAGAAAATACTACCCAGAAAATATAGAAATATTTTCTCTGTTTTGGTCCGATTTTTTCTTCTATATTTTTTAAAAAAGCTGTACATTATGCACACACCGGGAAAAGTTAAATTCTGGCAGTCAAGAGGTCAGCGGTTCGATCCCGCTATTCTGTTTTCAGACGGAATAGTCTCCTCCCGCCACGGCGCGAAGTCCGTCCATCAAGTTTGTCACATTGGCGCTGAGCTTATGCTCCAGAAACCCGGTCATCAGGATCAGCGTGATCAAAAGCGGCAGGTACACGGCGGAGAGCACAGATCCGGCAGCACTGACAGACGCTTCCGGTATGGCGGTGCCGTGGGAAAAATAGAGATAACGCAGCAGCAGAAATGAATTCATAATGGCGAAGGTGTAGCTACCAGCCCTTCCATCGCCACCCACAGCAGCCATATTTTCCGGTATTTGGAATGTTTCCTTTTCACCGCTCTTTCTCCTTCACAAGTTCCGCCTTATATCCCAGTCCCTTGATGGTGATGATCTGAAAGTCGTCCACGTCCTTCAGCCGGTTCCGCAGACGGCTGATATGGGTCTTGACCGTGTCCTCACCGCTCTCTGATACATATCCGAGCGTTGCAAGCATGAGGAACGCCGCTTCTCGATGAAAATGAAAATCAGGTTTCATTTACTGGCGATCATGCCGGTGACTCTGGACCATTGGCCTTCGCCTGCGTCCTTGTTGGGTGTTCGCTTCCCTTGCCTGTTCTTTCATTGGATCAAAACAGTAATTCCTGCTTTTTTGCCTTGTAATAGAGCAGCCCGGCTAAATCCGCCAGACCCCAGCCGATCGGAACCGACCACCAGATGCCGACAACGCCGATGGCGGGGATCGCAGACAGCAGATAGGCCAGCGCGACACGGGTGCCTAACGAAATGACGGTCAGGATGACGCTCATGCCCGGCTTTCCCAACGCACGGTACAAGCCATAGAGCAGGAACAGGCAGCCGATGCCGCAGTAAAACGCGCCCTCGATGCGAAGATACCGCACCCCTTCCAGAATGACCTCGGCATCTCCGGCATCTACAAAAATTGCCATAAGGGGCCTTGCAAATGCGCAGACAAGCGTGGATATGACCACGCAGAAGGCCATGGAAATGCACACGGCGCTTTTTAGCCCCGAACGTATCCGCGTACTCTCTTTTGCACCGTAATTCTGCGCGATAAAGGTGGAAAAGGCGTTGCCGAAGTCCTGTACCGGCATATAGGCAAAGGCATCGATCTTTACAGCGGCGGCAAAGGCGGCCATCACAACGGGACCGAAGCTGTTGACCAGTCCCTGCACCATAAGAATGCCGAGGTTCATGACCGATTGCTGCACGCAGGTCAGCGTGGAGAAGGAAACAATCTCACGGATGCGTTCCCGCCGCAGACAGTGAGCTTTCCAGATCGAGCGCACCTGCGGGAAGCGCGCAAGGGTGAAAACAGTAATGCCGACACCTGAGACATACTGGGCGATCACCGTCGCCTCTGCAGCTCCGGCAACGCCCCTTCTTAGTCCGATGACAAACCAGAGATCGAGGGCGATATTCAGCACAGCAGAAATCGCCAAAAAGCCCAGCGGAATAACGGAATTGCCGATCGCCCGCAGGAAAGAGGCAAAGTAGTTATAAAGGAACACGGCGGGAATCCCCATGAAGATCACAAACAGGTATTCGCGCATATCGCCCCACACCTCAGCGGGAACCCGGAGGAAGGTGCGAAGCCCATCCAGACAGATGAATGTCAGAACATTCAAAAGCGCCGTGACAAATGCAATGAAGAAAAACGAGGCGCAGAGGTTCTCACAAAGGGCCTTCTCATCCCGCTGTCCGAAGCGCATGGAAAACAGCGCGCCGCTCCCCATGCACAGGCCAAGGATGATGGAAGTCAAAAAGGTCATCAGTGTAAAGGCCGAGCCGACCGCCGCAAGCGCATTCCGACCAAGAAATTGCCCGACGATCAGCGTGTCGGCGATGTTATAGCACTGCTGCAATAGATCCCCTAAAATCATGGGGATGGCGAACAGCAGCATGGACTTCATGACAGGTCCCCTTGTTAGATCCCGATTCATAGCGCGTCTCCAAAGTGTAAGTTGTAAATTGCATTTTGGAAGTATTGTAGAACTTTTAGGACGCCCTGTCAATATTGCGTTTACTTTTTGAAGAAGCAATGCTATCATAAAGGGAAAAGACCATGATTTATGGAGGACGCAGTATGTATTTGGATGGGCTGGACGGCTTGGATCAGCAAATCGTGGGACTGCTGATAGAAAACGCACGCATTTCCTATTCTGATATTGGAGAGAAGATCGGTATCTCAAGAGTTGCGGTAAAGGCTCGGATACAGGCTCTGGAGCAGAAGGGCATTATCGAGGAATACACAACCGTTATCAATCCCCAGAAGATCAGCGGAGCGGTATCCTGCTATTTTGAGATTGAAACAACGCCAAGCTGTCTGGCGGAGGTCACAGAGATACTGAATCAGCATGATACGGTCACGCAGATCTACCGTGTGACCGGGAAAGATAAGCTGCATGTCCACGCCGTAGCCGCCTCCGCCGAAGAAATGGAGATTTTTCTGCATACGGTCATCGACGCCTTGCCCGGGGTGGTCAGCTGCAGCTGCAATATGATCCTCTCGCGCATCAAGGATATCAAGGGCCTGCGGTTATAAGAATTGCCAGTCGTCAACCGAATTCCTAAAGCTTGTTTGAAATCCATTCTACTGCTTCAATATCGTCCACTCATGTAGAAATATTATTTATGCGGCTTTGTTCAGCACGCCATAGACCTCCGCCAAGGCGCGGACATACTGCGGAAAATTGCGCCGCAGATCACTGTCTTCCCCCGGCGGCGGGATCGGTCTCCGCATCATACGATGAACAGTCCTCCATACCTGAAGCCTGCTGCCGGGATAGGCTTCTCTCAGCTTCTCGACCGCACGGGTCTTTGCTTTCTCCGCGGCGGACTCCTTCATCATGTGATACATCCCGATCTTTTTCAAGGTCGCCTCCGGGTATCCGAACACGCCGCAGGTCTTGCCGAGAATGTCCCTGTCCTTCTTCGGCAGGGTATCGAACAGCTTCCGAAGGAGCTCGATGCAGACTTTGCGGTACACGGCTTGCTCCGCCGAAGCGATGAGCATCCCCGGCCCGGCATCAGCCGCTCATAGGGATCGCCGTCATAGCCCTCCGGGACAAGATCATGCACACCGAGGAAATGGGTGTTGTAGCGAACATATCGGCTGACACGAACCTCAGGGATACCCAGCTCCTCCGCGATTTCACCGGTATCCTTCCATGCGGCAAGATACAGCCTCTGCGCCTGCTGGACAGCGGCCATCTCGTCCTTATCTAAAAATTGCACCGATAGTCTGAACCTGCAAATATGCCATTCAACAAGGTCTGATGTTTCGAAAAGTGATACAGATAAATGCGAAAACTTGCGCAAACGTTTTTGTCAATGGTATACGTTTGCGCAAGTCAAAGAAGCAATAGATATAACGCCAGAATTTGTTGCGACAATTCCAATTTCTAGATTGGCACCTGAAAAGGAAAAGGAAAAGGAAAAGGAAATTGCCGACAGAGTTAGAGAAGCTGAAAAGATGCGTGATAAAGCAAATAAAGATTTTATCGAGCAAAGGAAACATCGCTTGACAAGGGCACACAGAGAAAAACAACTGAAAATGAGCTGCCAAGCCTTACACAATGCACCGCCTAACAGGACATAGGCGGTGTTTTTGTATGCAGACAGCGTTTTCTCTGTGTGCTGATATGGGCCAGCCGTGCGGCGTGGCCTAAATTCTTGTCAAGGAGGTTATTCGTGTCATGGCAGAAGAAAACAAGCATCCCCCTACCACGGAGGAACAGACCCCGCCTGAAATGCCGGGAAAAGCCCCGGAAAAGGAGCAGGCCGAAATCCCTGATGTGGGCAGCGGCCCTGCTCCGTCCGCAAAGGTGATTGACCTTTCCGCTGTGCGTCCCGCGCCGGAAAGGGACGCTCCGCCGGATACCCCAAAGGAGCCGGAGGCCCCGCCCGTTTCCGTCACCGAGTACAGCAAGCAGGAATGGGAAAAGCCCATGCCGGAGCCGGAGAAGCCCAAGCCCAAACGGGGCCGCACTGCAAAAGTCGAAAAAGCTGCGCCCACAGAGCCGGGGGCCAAGAAAGAGGAAAAGGCGGAGAAGCCACGCCGAGGCCGTCCGCCCAAGGCGGAAAAAACGGCCCCGGAGCAGGCCAAGCCGCCCAAGGCTGGCAAGACCCATGCGGCCCCCGAGGAAAAGGCAGCGCCCCCGGCCCCGGAAGTACCGCCTACGCCCCGTGACGCTACCCGCGCCGCAAAAGAGGAAATCGTCTATCTTAACCTTTCCGACCTGCACCCGTTCAAGGATCATCCTTTTGGTGTCCGTGACGATGCGGAAATGAAATCTCTGGTGGAGAGCGTCCGCAACGGCGGCGTCAACCAGCCCGCACTGGTGCGTCCCCGTGAGGGCGGCGGCTATGAGATCATCGCGGGCCACCGCCGCCAGATGGCCAGCCAGCTTGCCGGGTATCGCAATATGCCCTGTATCGTCCGCAATATGACGGATGACGAGGCTATTCTCGCTATGACGGATGACAACCTCCGTCAGCGTGAAACGATTTTGCCCAGCGAAAAGGCCCTGTCCCTGAAAATGCAGTATGAGGCCATCAAGCATCAGGGAGCACGAGGCGACAGCGCCGAGGCCGGAAAGCTCTCTCTTGAAAGCGTGGGCCAGCGCAACGGCATGAGCGTGAAAACCGTGCAGCGGTATATCTGGCTCAATGATCTTGTGCCGGAATTGAAGCAGACGATGGATGACGGAAAGCTGTCTTTCACCCCGGCTGTGGAAATTTCCCGTGTGCGCCCCAAGCACCAGAAGTATATCGCCGTGTCCATTGAGGGCCAGCAGGCTTCGCCCTCCAAGGGTCAGGCAAAACGGCTCCGCGAGCTGGACAAGGAAAACAAGCTCTCCCCGGATGTGATCGACGGTATTTTGTGTGAAGAAAAGAAAAAGGAGGATCGTGACGTGATCATTACTGGCGCTGAACTGGAAAAGTTTTTTGGCAAGGAGGCCACGCCCCGGCAGATGAAAGACCAGATCATGACGCTGCTGGAGGACTGGAAAGAGCGGCAGCCGCCCGAGCTTGCCAAGCCCGATAAGAAAATGGATATGGAAAAGTAACGACCTCTGGCCACCATGACCAGAGGCTTTTTGCTGCCCCGATAGGACAGGCTCTTTGGGTTATATCCCCCGTCGCCGCCCGTAATCGAGCACAGGCGGGAGTGGGCTGTCAAGGGGGCTTCGCCCCGCCGTGTGCGGCGGCTTTGCCCTTGACCGCCTGCCCCGGCTGTGCTTTTTCTCCGGCAAGCGGCGGGGGTATATCCTCCAGAGCCGCCCCCTTTTCCAAGATTGGAAAAGGGCGGGGGGAAAAGGTTGACCCACCACATTATATAAAAACGGAGGTTTTCAAAATGAAACGACCCCTTGCGTATATCACCGCCGCGTGGAGCGGCGATCCCTGCGAGGCGACGGAGCAGGCCGCCAAGTATTGCCGTGCTGTCTATGAGGCGGGCTTTTCGCCCATCTGCCCCATGCTCTATCAGCCCCTTTTCCTGAACGACGCCGTTCCCGAGGAGCACAAGAGCGGCATAGACATGGGCCGTGACCTGCTCCGCCGCTCTCATGTGCTGGTGGTGTGCGGCAGTATCTCCACGGAAAGCATGAAAAACGATGTGGCCGTTGCCCAGCGGCTGGGGATCACGGCAACCACGCTGGACGGCATCCTGACCGTAAAGCGTCAGGGTCGCCGCTGATATGAACGAGATCCGGCTGGGGAGCCTGTTTGACGGGATCGGCGTGTTCCCGCTGGCGGCGGTGCGCTGCGGTATCGTGCCTGCATGGGCCAGCGAGATTGAAAAAGCGCCTATCTCCATCACGAAACGCTATTTTCCCGGTATGGCGCATTTAGGGGATGTGACAAAGCTGAACGGCGGCGACATTCCGCCTGTCCACATTATCACCTTTGGCTCACCCTGCCAGAACCTCTCACAGATCGGCAACAGGGCCGGTCTTGCCGGGGAAAAATCCAGTCTGTTCTTTCATGCGATCCGTATTATCCGTGAAATGAGGGAGGCGACAAATGGTATATTTCCAGCAATCGCTGTTTGGGAGAACGTCATGGGAGCGTTTTTTTCAAATGACCGGATGGACTTTAGAGCCGTGCTCTCAGCGTTCACAGCCGCCGACATTTCAATGCCTGCTTCTGGAAGATGGGCAGGAGCCGGAATGGTGCGAGGGCATACGCCCGATCTCGCATGGCGGCTCATGGATGCCCAGCATTGGGCAAGCCCCCGACTGGCACGACGGCAGCGCGTCTTTGTTGTGGCAGACTTTGGAGGACAATGTTCCCACGAAATACTTTTTAAGCCCCGCGCAGTGCAGTCAATTTCTGCGTCTGGCGGAGATTGCTGGCTGTCCGCCGCCTGCGGAGATCGAGGCTCTTTTATTGAAGCAGGGCGGCGTGTACCGATCACCAGACCCTTTCAATGCTACCGTATGCGGGCATCGGCAAAGGAGCGGACAGCGGAGGCGTTCCGAAACAGCTTCGGATTGCCAACTGACCCTTTTCCCACTCTGTTAGCCAGCGCGGTCAGTCCCTTTGCCTTTTGGTATGAGGACGATCCTGCCGGGGGCTGTGTCCGTTTTCCCACAGAAAGAGAATGTGAACGGCTCATGGGGCTGCCGGAGGGCTGGACAAAGTACGGCGCGGATGGTGAGGAAATCCTGTCCGCCCATCGCTACCGGGCGCTGGGAAATGCTATCGCGCTGCCCTGCGCCGAGTACATTATGCGCGGCATATACGACGTTCTGACAAGGAGGTGCTGAAAATATCATCCCTGTTTGAAGCCTATATTACCAACCTCGGCAAATACAACGAGGGGCGGCTTGTGGGCGAAACGCTGAAATTCCCGGCCACCACGGAGGAGGTGCAGGCCCTTTTGAAGCGCATCGGCGTGGATGGGGTACGGTATGAGGAAATCTTCATTACCTCATTCGACGGTGATGTGCTGGGCCTGTATGACCATTTGGGCGAGTATGAAAGTATTGACGAGCTGAACCATCTGGCCCATGTGCTGTCTGACCTCGACCAGAGCGACATTGAAAAGTTTGAGGCCGTCATTGACAGCGGCGAATACACGGGCAGCGTCCATGACCTGATCAACCTCGCGCAAAATCTGGATTGCTATGACTTCTACCCCGGTATCGACAGCGAGGAGGCGCTGGGCCGGGTCTACATCGAGGAAATGGAAATGCTGGATGTACCGGACAATGTGCTGCCCTACTTCGATTTTGAAGCCTACGGGCGGGACGCACGGATCAACGAGGGCGGCCATTTTGCCCCCGGCGGCTATGTGTTCAATAACGGCGGCAGCTTTGTGGAGCAGTATCACGGGATGGAGGATATTCCCCCGGAGCACCGCATCTTTGCCTATCCCAAGCTGAATATCCGGGAGCAGATGGCGGCGTATCAGGAGGTCATAGACCGTTCGGCGCTGAACGAGGAAAAGCTGCGGCTTCCCACCAGCCGCGAGGACAGATAGGCCGCTTCTGGTCACGGTGGCCAGAGGGCAAAGGAGGTGTAAGCTATCGTCGGAGATGAAGTGTCCCGGCAGACCATCGCCGTCAGCGTCAAGGCGTCCAAGCTGACCGCCCGTGCGCTGGCCTATGTGGTGGCCGCCGTGGGACGGAAGATTGCCAAGGAGCATCGCAAGGCGCAGACGCCCCACGGCAAGCAGAGTGTGCGAAAGCTCATGGGCCACGGTGGGGACATCAACGCTATTGAGGTGGACACGCCCAAACTGTTTGACAAGGTGGCCCGGAAATGGGGCGTGGACTACGCCATCCGTCGTGTGGGGGATGAAAAATATCTGCTTTTGTTCAAGGCACGGCAGGCCGATGCCATCACAGGCTGCTTTGCCGAGTATTCCCGTTTGGAGCTGAAACGGGCCAAATCCCGGCAGCCGCCGATCCGGGAGCAGCTCCGGCAGGCCGAGGAACAGGTGAAAAAGCAGCCCCAGCGGGAATTGACAAAGGAGGCGGCGCATGGCGACAGATAAAATCAGGAAGTATGTTCTTCCGAACATCCCGTACCTGTTCATCGGCTGGTTTTGCCTGAAAATCGGCACGGCATACCGTCTGGCCGCTGGCGCGGGCTTCGGGGAAAAGCTGCTGGGGCTGGGCCAGACCATCGGCACGGCCTTTGCCAGCTTTGCCCCCGGCCTTGCCCCGCTGGATTGGTTTGTCGGCATTGTGGGCGCAGTCGGCTTCCGGTTGCTGATCTACTGCAAGGCGAGAAAAGCAAAGAAATTTCGCCGCGATGCCGAGTATGGCACAGCCCGCTGGAGTGCATAATTTTAAGTGTAAATGACACATACATGGACGCACAGGA
>OLFY01002364.1_pt1 | contig 19060 bp, 15 predicted proteins | sample 1605611 | NCBI WGS metagenome assembly OLFY01 (sample SAMEA3888923, study PRJEB22519) | human gut metagenome | biome: human gut; feature: human-associated habitat; material: faeces | place: Denmark | collected 2011
CCGCACCTCGCTCGCCGTATCGGCACTTAGAATTATGCGGTATTGCCTTAACATAGCATAACAATCCCCCGCCGGGTGGCGCTGCAAAGTGCTTTGCCCGGCGGGGGATTTGTTTTTTGGGTATTATTTTTCGTTTTCGTCTTTGGCCAGTAGCAGCTGCATCATCACTTTTGCACCGTGGGGGTCCCGGTTGACAAACTGCACGCTGCCGCCGTGGGCGTTTATGATTTGCTCCACCACATGCAGGCCCAGAATATGCGGGGCGTTCTCCCCTTCCGGTTCGCCGTTCAGCACGGCCAGCACGCTTTGCGGGTAGCCGGTGCCGTCATCCTGTATGGTCAGGTGCAGCGTTGTTTCGTCGGCATCCGCGTGGAAAGCCAGCGTGATCGGCCCCGCATTATGGCGCACGGCGTTTTGCAGCACATTTTCCAGCGCACGGGTCAGCAGAGCGGCATCAGCGTGCAGGATGGCGGTTTCTACTGCCGGGGTAATGCTGCAATCCAGTGTGCAGCGGGCGGCCAGGGGGTTCTCACAAAAAGCCGCCACCACCTGGCGCAAAAACGGCCCCGCCTGGGTGGACCGGCGGCGCAGGGGCTGGGCGCCGTATTGCAGCTTGCTGGTCAGGTTCAGGTCCTCAATCAGGCTGCGGATTTTTTCGCACTGGGTGCAGATGCCGCCCGCTTTCTGTCTGGCTGCTGCGGGCAGGGTGGCATCCCGCTGCAGCTGTTCCGCCCAGCCCAGGATCAGTGCCAGCGGAGTGCGAATATCATGGCTGACCCCGGCGATCCACTCGGTTCGGGCGGTATCCCGTCGGGCAATGATCTCATTGCGGCGGCGCAGCTGCTCGCTGGTTTCGTTCAGCTTTTGGGCAAGCTCCCCCGCAAAGCCGGCGGCAGGCAGGCTGACCGTACCGCCCTGCGCCAAGGTATCCAGCCCGGCTGTTACGGTTTGCAGGCTTTTGCTCCCACGCCAGCTGAAGAACAGGCAGCACCCCAGCACCACCAGCAGGAGCTCCACCATGGTGGGCTGAATACTTTTGCCCAGCATTATTATCATTTTTTGCTTCATGTCGATGTTATACTTCCAGCAGGTTCCAACCGGTTCCGCCACAACAAACAGCCCGTAATCCGCCGCCCAGCACTGCACGGGGTAATCGGCCAGGTACCAGTGGGAGAACACGGCAACTTCCGATGCCGTGTACCGGTGATTCAGCTTTTGCGGCAGGTCTTGCTGCCAGATGACATTGCCATTATCATCCAGCACCATGGCCCAGGCATAGCCCTGCATCCATTCCGCCGGGGTATGTTCCCGACCCCATTGCAAGCCGGTTTCGGTTTGTTTTAGGGCATCAGCCAAGGCGCCGACCCGGTAGCCTGTTGCATCCACCGCGTTGGACTTGAACCCCACATAAAAAATCTGCCCCACCAGCAAACCGCCCACCAGCAGCACAATAGCGGCTGTGGCCAGCACATAGCGGCGGATCAGGGCTGCAAAAGTTTTCATTGTGCGTTCTCCTCTGCCAATTTATAGCCGATGCCCCGCACCGTTAAAAGGTACTGCGGCTTGCTGGGGTTGGGTTCCAGCTTTTCCCGCAGGTGGCGGATGTGAACATTCAGGCTGTTCTCGTACCCGTAATAGTCTGCCCCCCACACGGCTTCGCACACCGCGTCATAAGTAACGATATGGCCGCGGTTTTCGGCCAGCTTTTGCAGCAGAGCGCGCTCGGTGGCCGTCAGGGGCTGGGCGGTGCCATCCGGCAGGCGGACCAAAGCATCGGCCAGATACACCGTGCGCTGGCCCAGCTGGAGCGTTTTTGCGGCAGTCCGCCACAGTTCGCCCCGATAGCAGCGCTGCAAAATGCGCTGGATGCGCAGCAAAAGCTCCTGCGTTAAAAACGGCTTGGTCAGGTAGTCGTCCGCGCCCAGGCCCAGACCAAACAGCCGGTCGGCGTCAGCATCGCGGGCAGAAAGAAAAAGCGCCGGGATATCCGCCATGCTGTGCAGCGTGCGGAACAGGGTAAAGCCGTCCCCATCCGGCAGGTTGATGTCCAAAATCATCAGGTCCGGGCGGTTGGCGGCAAATGCCGCTTGGGCCGCTGCGCAGCCGGTGCAGGCGGTCAGCTGGTTGTAGCCGGTGCTGCGCAGCGCCGTGGTCACAAGGTTCAGCAGATCCTGGTTGTCATCCACAATCAAAATTTTAGCATCATAAATGGTTTGCATGGGTGCGCCCCCCTTTGTGCTTTTAGGCAATACCGCATAATTCTAAGTGCCGATACGGTGAGCGAGGCACGGCAGATGCTAAGCCAAAAGCGCAGATAATACTTTGTGTATTATCGAGCATTTTGGCAACGCAGATGCCGTGCCGCAGCCGCCGGAGCGGTGCTTAAGCCGTCAGGCGGGAATTGTGCGGTATTGCCTTTATTATAATACGAGCACCGGGCTGCCGATAGAGCCGCCGGGCAGAATTAAGCTAAACTTAAGCTGGGCTTTGTGGCAGGTTAAGGTCGGCGTGTTACCATGCCTTTGTTCCCAAAAGATGAACAAAGGAGTGTTAGCCATGCAATATGTAATTGAAACAAAACGGCTGTGCAAAAACTATGGTGGCCGCACCGTGGTTCACAATCTGGACCTGCATGTTCCGCAGGGGTGTGTGTATGGTTTTATTGGGCCAAATGGCGCGGGTAAATCTACCAGCATGAAAATGCTGCTGGGGCTGGTTCACCCCACGGCGGGCAGCGTGGCTCTGCTGGGCCGCACATTGACGGAGCGTACCCGGCTGGAGCTGCTGCACCAGACCGGCAGTTTGATTGAGTCGCCATCCGGCTACCTGCACCTTACTGCGCAGGAAAACCTTGAAATTGTAGCCGACCTGAAAGGCGTGCCCTACAAAGACATCGACCGCGTGCTGGAAATTGTACACCTGCAGGCAGACCGAAAGCGCAAGGTGGGGCAGTATTCCCTTGGCATGAAACAGCGCCTGGGCATTGCCATGGCTCTGCTGGGCAGCCCCAGGCTGCTGATCCTGGATGAACCCACCAACGGTCTTGACCCGGCTGGCATCCAGGAAATGCGTGCATTGATCCACGATATGCCAGATGCCTGCGGTGCCACGGTGCTGATTTCCAGCCATTTGCTGGGCGAGATGGAGCAGATTGTGAGTCAGGTGGGCATCATCAACCACGGCCAGCTGCTGTTTGAAGGCCCGCTGGCGGAATTGCAGCGCCACAGCCGCGGCAATGTTGTTCTGCGCCTGCTGGCTCCGGACCGCGGGGCCGCCGTGCTGCGCCGCTACGGCCTGACCCCGCAGCCTGCGGACAACGGCTGCCTGCTGCCCACCATGGAGGATGCCCGCCTGGCCGCGCTGGTGCAGGATCTTGCCGCCGAGGGGGCCGGGGTGGTTGGCGTGGAGCGGCAGACCAAGAATCTGGAAGAAATTTTCCTGAGCCTGACCAACACACAAACCGGCAAGGAGGTGGGCTGACATGTACACAAGCATCCGCGCCGAGCTGCAAAAGGCCCGCCGCCGGCATGATCTGATTGTCTGCCTGCTGGTGCCGGTCATGGCGCTGCTTTGGTGCCAGTCCGCTGCGCCGACCGGTGCTGACGAGCTGGCATCCGCTTATAGTGCCCTGTTTTACAGCCTGCCCATCATCAATACCATTTTAATGCCGTTGGCCATGGCGATTCTGGCAAGCAGGCTTTGGGATGTGGAAGTCAAAGGCTGTACGCCCAAACTGCTGTATACCCTGCAAAGCCGCCGCAGCCTGTTTGCCGCAAAGGCAGCGCTGGGGCTGGCGGAGATCTTTTTGATCGTCACGCTGGAAGCTGCGGGCGCCCCGCTGATCGGGCACTTGCAGCATTACACGCAGCCCTACCCCGCCGCAGGCCAGGCTGCCTATCTCTGGGGCTGCACCTTTGCCGTGGACTGCATGATTTTTTTCTCTGAGCTGCTTTTGACAGTGCTGCTGGCCAATCCCCTGCCCGCTTTGTGTGTGGGCATTCTTGGCACGCTGCTGGGACTGTTCAGTGCCTTTATGCCGGCATGGGTCGGCTATTTTGTGCCGTGGGGGTATTTTATCCCTCTGAACACCTACCGGATTGCGGACTGGGACCAGGCCAGCAAAGTAGTCACCTACATGATTGTGCCGTTCCAGTGGCCGCTGCTGGTTGCCACGGTGGTTTTGGCCGGTATTTTGTTTTTTGCCGCGTGGTATGCCATGCGGAACAAGGAGGTGTGACCCATGCTGCTGCGTTGTATCCGTGCAGAAAACCGCAAACTGCACGCTTCGCCCATCTGGTTTATGTTTTTTATTCTGCCCATCATTTCCGCCGGGTACGGAACCTTCAACTACCTGCAAAACCTTGAAATTTTGCGGGACGGCTGGTACAGTCTGTGGACCCAGCACACACTATTTTACTCGCTGTTTTTCTTCCCCTGCATGGTGGCGGTATACGCGGCGTACCTGTGGCGGCTGGAGCACATAGGCCACAACTGGAACCTGATTATGGCGGAGCCGGTGCCGCCCTTTTACCTGTTCCTTGCCAAGTTGCTTGTGGTGACAAAGCTGGTACTGCTGACTCAGGCATTTGTGTTTGTATTGTACTGGTTCTGCGGCCGGGTGTTCGCCGGGTTCACAGCGCCCCCGCCGGCCATTACCATCTTTTACCTTGTGCGCAGTGTACTGGGCGGGCTGGCCGTGGTGGCGGCGCAGCTGCTATTTTCCATGGTGATCCGCAGCTTTGCCTTGCCGGTGTTTTTGGGGCTGGCCGGGGGTGTTTCCGGCATGCTGCTGGCCAGCCGGGGCTACTGGTACGTCTGGCCCTATTGCCTGATGCAGCGCGGCATGAACGCTAACCAGAGCAGTGATATGCTGGCGGACAGCTACCTAGGCTTCGCTTTGGCCTGTGTTGGCTGGCTGGCGCTGATTTTGCTTGCGGTCCAGCTGCTGTTGAGCCACCAGGATGTAAAGGTCCGGTAAAGGCTGCACCGGCTTTGCCGCGCATTTTGACCGCTTTTGTAAAATTGCCTCAAAAAAATCGGACGTTTTTGGGGGTTAATGGGTTTTATTTGCCGGGCAGGTATGATATAATAGGCCAGGTTTGCGGCCAGCTTTGCCGCACTGCCGGTTTGAACGTATTTCCCGAACGTGTGCCTGCCCCGCGCATGGCACCGTTTGACCAAGGGTGTATCTGAAAAGTCGAAAATATCGTCTATTTCTACAAACACAGCGAGATTTTGCGTTAAAAAGCCTTGGAATCCACAAAGGATTCCGGCGGCTCTTTGCCTTACATCCTGCTTGTTTTTGCGAAATATCCGTCATTTTCTTTGTTTTCAGATACACCATAAGGAAAGGATGGCTGTTGATGAGACATTTGATTGATCCCCTTGACTTTACAAAGGAAGAAACCCAAAAGCTGCTGGACCTTGCGGACCGCATCCATGATGACCCCGAAGCATACCAGGATGTAGCTGACCGCAAGCGCCTGGCCACACTGTTCTATGAGCCTTCCACCCGCACCCGCCTTTCGTTTGAATCGGCGATGCTGCGTTTGGGCGGCAAGGTGTTGGGTTTCCCGGATGCCGGTGTTTCCAGTGCTTCCAAGGGTGAAACCGTTGCGGATACCATCCGCATTATCAGCTGCTATGCGGATATTGCCGCCATGCGCCACCCCAAAGAGGGGGCCCCGCTGCGCGCTTCCCTTTACAGCAAGATCCCGGTGATCAATGCCGGTGACGGCGGCCACAGCCACCCCACCCAGACCCTGTTGGACATGATGACCATCCGCCGCCGCAAGGGCCGTTTGGACAACCTGACCATTGGTTTCTGCGGCGACCTGAAGTTTGGCCGCACGGTACATTCCCTCATCAAGAGCCTGGCCCGCTATGACAACGTAAAGTTTGTCCTGATCAGCCCCGAAGAACTGCGCGTGCCGGATTACATCATCAATGAAGTACTGGAGCCCCGCGGCATCCCCTACATTGAGACCCGCAACCTGGAAGGTGCTCTGCCGGACCTCGATATTTTGTACATGACCCGTGTGCAGCGCGAGCGCTTTTTCAATGAGGAAGATTATATTCGCCTGCGTGACAGCTACATCCTGACCGCCGAAAAGCTGAACCTTGCCCCGGCGGACATGGCGGTGCTGCATCCCCTGCCGCGTGTGAACGAAATTACGCTGGATGTGGACGATGACCCGCGCGCCGCCTACTTTGAGCAGGCACAGAACGGCGTGTATGTGCGCATGGCTTTGATTATGACGCTGCTGGGGCTGAAAGACCCCAAAACCGGGGAGGTTGCTTTTGAATGCTGAATATTGATGAAATCATGAACGGCGTGGTCATTGACCACATTACCGCCGGGACCGGGCTTTCGCTGTATCACCTGCTGGAGCTGGAAAAGCTGGGCGAAGCCAGCGTGGCTCTGCTGCAGAACGTGCGCAGCCAGAAAAGCGGCAAAAAGGATATTATTAAAATCGAGGGCGATATTTCCGGCTTGAATTTTGATGTGCTGGGTTATGTGGACCCGCAGATCAGCCTGACCTTTATTGAGAACGGTCATGTTGCCCGCAAGGTGCGCCCGGACCAGCCCAAGCGCCTGGTGAACGTGATCAAGTGCACCAACCCCCGCTGCATTACCTCCCTGGAGACCGGCTGCGACCACATCTTTGCCCTGACCCCCAGCGGACGCTACCGCTGCGTTTACTGTGAGCAGGAGTTCAAGGTACGCCCGTAAGGCAGTGCCGCATTTTCCTGTTCTGTTCCCATAATAAGTTCAGACCCGGCATGATGGAACGGATTTTGCTGTTCCCCTGCCGGGTCTGTTTTTTCTTGCTGTTTTGCGCGTGTTTCCTTGCCGCAATTTCCTGCTTGTGGTACGATGTGCACAAAGAACCCTTGTTAATGGGAGGTAATTTTATGAATTGGGGAATTTTAGCTACCGGCACCATTGCCAACAAATTTGCCACAACAGTCAATGCGATGGCTGCCGAGGGCGAGCGGCTTGCCGCAGTCGGCTCCCGCCGGGCCGAAAGTGCCAAAGCCTTTGCGGCGCAGTACAACATCCCGCACTGGCACGCCAGCTATGAAGAGCTTGCCGCCGATCCCGCCGTAGATGCCATCTACATTGCTACGCCCAACGCCCTGCATTACGAAAACTGCAAGCTCTGCCTGGAGCACGGCAAGCATGTTCTGTGCGAAAAGCCGTTCACCATCAATGCAGAGCAGGCCAAAGAGCTGTATGCCCTGGCGGAAAAAAAGCAGCTTTTTATCATGGAAGCATTCTGGATTCGCTTTTTGCCGCTGTATGCCAAATTGCAGCAGATGCTGGCGGATGGGGTGATCGGTACGCTGCAAACCATCACCTGCCAATACGGTTTTACCACTGAAGGCGCCCGCCGCGAGCGCAAATTCAACTCTGCTTTGGGCGGTGGCGCTTTGCTGGATATTGGCATTTATAACCTTGGCTTTTTGCAGATGGTCACCGGCCAGCAGCCCCAGAACGTGCAGACAGAAGAGCTGCGCCTGACAGAATACGGCACCGATGAATACAGCAAACTGCGGCTTGCCTACCCCAGCGGCTGCACGGCGGAATCGGTGCAAACCATCGGCCAGCACCTTACCCGCATGGCCTGCATTGTGGGCACCAAGGGCCGCATTACCCTGCCGGACTTCCAGTACGCCGAACATATGGCGCTGGAACTGGACGGCCAGCCACCGCAGGAACTGGATTTTCCCTTTGATGTGAACGGTTTTGAATACCAGATTCGGGAAGTAAGCCGTTGTGCTGCCACTGGCAGGCACCACAGCAGCATTTATACCCCGCAGCAAAGCATTGCCCTGACCCAACTGATGTATGATATCCGCATGGCCTGGGGCATGAAATTTGAGGGCGAGGAATAAGCAGCTTTTGGTAAAGCTTTGTCCCCTTTTTATATTTTCCACACAGACAAAAACAGCCCCAGGCGGCACCTTTTATGGGTACTGCCCGGGGCTGTTGCTTTTCAGAACCGGGCATACAAAAAGCCCGTATTGGAATAAAAGCTTGCCATCAGCAAAAAGGCAAAAATGGCAAATTCGTACACAGCCCAGCGCACCGGGCGCGGCGCGGCGTTGACCCAGGCGCGCAGGTGCAGGCCGCATTCATGCAGCACATCCACCAGCACCAGCAACGCAATGCCCAACAACAGCAAGAGCAGTTCCAGCTTGCTGGTCAGGCCTAGCAGCCAGTACTGGGCAAACACCTCGTGCCCGGGGTTATGCAGGATACCGGCAAAGTATGCCGCCGCATTGCCCAAACTGCTGGTGCGGAAGATGGTAAAGGTTGTAACAAAGATGGCAAATGTCAGCGGCACGCCCACGATGCGCAGCGGCAGAGATTTGCGCTTGCGCAGCGGAGCGGGCATGTGGTCCTCCGCCACCTGGCACAGGCCGTGCAGCCCACCCCAGACAAGGAAGGTCCAGTTGGCGCCGTGCCACAGCCCGCTGACCAAAAAGGTCAGCAGCAGGTTGGCATCCCGCCGGGCAATGCCCTTGCGGTTGCCGCCCAGTGGGATATACACATAATCCCGGAACCACTGCGAAAGGCTGATATGCCACCGGGCCCACAGCTCCTTGACGCTGGCAGAAAAAAACGGCTGGCGGAAGTTTTCCGGCAGGTGCAGGCCCAGGATCTCGCCCATGCCCAGCACAATATCCGTGTAGCCGGAAAAATCGGCATACAGCTGGAACGAATACATAACCGTGGCAAAAATCAGCTGACTGCGGTCAAAGGATGCCGGGTCCGCAAAGGCGGCGCTGACCACAATGGCCGCACGGTCCGCAATGGCAAACTTTTTGAAATACCCCCACGCACTGCGCTGCAAACCGCTGACCAAACGCTGGGTTTCAAACGTTTTGGGGGCGGCTTCCAGCTGGGGCATCAGGGTATTATAGCGGTTGAACGGCCCCTGGGTGAGCGAGAGGAAAAAGCCCGCATAGCACCACAGCCGTGCATAGCTGGGCGTGGGTGCCGTGCGGCCATGCCACACATCCAGCAGGTAGCCCGCCAGCTGCAAGCTGTAATACGCAAGGCCAAAGGGCTTATACAAATCCCGCAGGCCCGGCACCAGCATGCCGCTGTATTTGAGCACCAGCAGCGGCAGCAGGGCTGCGGCCAGCCCCAGTGCCAGCCACCCGCGGCGGCTGGGCTGCTCTGGCTGCGCATGCTGCGCGGCCTGACACACCACTGCCGTGGCAAGGGCTACCGCAAAAAACGCGCCGATATCAATGGAAAGGCAGAACACTGCGTTGGCTGCCAGAACCAGCTTCCAGCGGGAAGGCTGGGGCACGCGGTACCACAGGCAGGCAAACAGCGCCATAAACGGCAAAAAGCCAAGGGATGTAACAGAAAACATCAGTTGCCCTCCCCCTGCTGCACGGTGCTGTCCGGTGATGTGGCCAATTTTTCGGCAACCGTATCATAGAACAGGCTGCTTACATCCTCGCCCGCAGCACTGCGAGCGGCCACCGTGGCGAACGCCTTGCTGAACGTTTCTGCCCCCTGCCCGTTCAGGTGGTGCATATCTGAAAAATCGTCAAAGCCAATGGGCAGCAGGTCGGTATCCTTAAAGAGCGAAAAATCCCAATACTGGGTGCCGTTGGCCGCGGCAAAGCTGCGCATGGCATCCACATAGGCCTGGTAGTTCTGGGTATCCTGCACATAAGCGCTGGGCAGCGGGGCGGTGACCAGCACCAGACGGATGTTCTGCTTTTTGCAGAACTCGGCAATGCGGGTCAGGTTCGCCCGGCCAAACGGTGAGATTGGCGCGCTGGCATCCACGTGCATCAGGGTGCCGAACCCCCAGATGCTGGTACCCTCGGTATAGACAAAACCGCGGTCCCGGTAGGCTTCGCCCTCGTCCGGATAGGTGACCCAGTCATAGTTCCCCGCGTTATAGCCGCCGGTCAGCTTGCCGCGCCAAAGGGCTGGCAGCTCACCAGGGTCAGCAATAGCATGGCGCGCCGGGAACACCAAATCCGCAAATGCCGCAGCACCGCCCATCTCCCACAGATACTGGTAACGGTAGGGCGAGGACGCGCGCATGTAATCGGTGATCAGGTAGCAGGCCAGCGGAACATTGCTGGATTTTTGCTGATTATAGCCGGTATAGAAGGTTTCCAGATAGACGGTTTTCAGCGGGCTGTTGGCGGCGGCTTCCCGAATAAGCCAATAGGAGCCATCCGGCTGCTGCTGGCTGGTGCCAAGGTTAAAGCTGTGGCTGCCCAGAATGGGGTCAATGGTATCCGGGTCAAAGCTGCGGTAGCTGTGGGAGGAACCCACAAACACAGTATCCACCGCATCCGCTTGGGCGTAATACTCCCCCAGCGTCACACGGGAATAGGCGTGCAGGTCATCCACCAGCAAAAAGTTCAGCAGCAGGCAGAGCGCCGCCGTGATGGCCGCAAACAACACAAATAGGCCCGCCTTGTGCAGCGGGCCGGGAATGCGGCTGGGTTTTGGGGTTGTATGGGGCATGTAGCTTCCTTTACGTTTGCCATCTGCCGCGCGGTATGCGCCGCGGCTCAGGTTTCAATTTTTATATGGGGGCAGCGGGGATTGTAAGCGGCAAGGTCCAGGCGCCAGGTGGTGTTGCCATCGGCATCCTCGGCCGTTTTTTCAAAGCCGTACCCAGCATAAAATTCCCGCACCATAGCGTTTTTGGCGGTGGGGTAATAATAGCCTTCCAGCGCAGTATACCCTGCAGCGGCAGCTTTGGCAGCAAGGGTGTCCATCATGGCGTCTTCCATGCCGCGCTTGAGCACACGGCAGCTCATCAGCCACAGGCGCAGGCAGAGCGTTTGACCCTGGGCCTGCCCTGCCACAACGGTAACAACGCCGTTATCCGCAAATTTATCCACCAGCTTGCCGTACAGGGTGATCCAGTCCGGCTTTTCTGCCATGGAACGGATGTCATCCTCAGTGCAGCGCAGAGTGGTCAGGTTGAACTGGTTGCTCTTGTTGGTCAGCTGAGCAATGCGCTGCATATACACCGCCTCAAAGGGGCGGATGGTCGCCGTCATTTCCAGGCTGTCCAGATACTGGCCGTAATCGGCAAAAGCTGCCTGGGCCTGGGCGGCCTGGGCGCGGGCATGGTACTGCGCGGTCTTTTTCAGGTCGTCGCCGGAAAGGATCGTCGTTTCAAAGTACCCGCCGTGATCCAGCATCTTGATGTAGTTTTCGGCACCATCCAGCACCGGGGTGGCCACGCCGGGCAGCTGGGCGGCCACAATGGCACGCTCCGCCGGGTTGTCATCAGCAAACACAAAGCTGTCGGCGCCAAGGCTGAGCTCTGCGGCGATGGCTTTCAGGTTCTGATCTTTAGGATCCCAGTTGGCCTTGATGCAGACAAAATCATCCGGGTGCAGCACGCTGTCCGGGTGGTTCAGGCCGGCCAGGGCGTTGGCTTCGTCATTTTTGGAATCCACCGCCAGCACCACGCCGATGGTCTGCAGGGCTTTGCAGTAGCTCTGGAACTCGGCGTACACCTGGCCTTCCGGCACTTCGGGGCCAATGGCAATGCCGTCCACACCGTCATCGCCCACAATGCCGCCCCAGAGAGTGTTATCCAGATCCAGCACCAGGGCTTTTTTGTTGCGGCCATACAGGGATTTGATGATGTTTGCCACGCTGTTTGCCAAAGACGGGATTGCATCCAGGCACATGGCGTACTTGTACATATGCCAGAAGAACGCATCCCCCCAGGCAGTCAGGCCGTAATCTGCGCTGAGATAGTCAATATCATTGATATAAAAATCCTCATGCGCGGCGGCATAGGCGTAAAAGCGCTGGTTCAGGCGGCTGAGATAGTTGGAACGGCCATGCGGGTCCCAGATATCGCGGTTGCCCATCAGGCGGTAGTTGGGGCGGTCAAAGTTATTCTGGATGACGGGGCAGTGGAATTTGGCTTCCAGTGCCTGCCACATCTGCTCAAAGCGGCTGTACTCGGCATTCAGCATGGCGTCAATTTCCGCCTGCGGGGTGGCCGTTGTGGGGAAATTGATGATGTTGCGCCAGTTGGTGTGGATATAAATGACATCGGGGTGGAACCCATCCAGCTCCGGCGTGCCGAACATGGCGTCCTGCCAATATTGGCCATACTCGCTCTGGTAGAACTCCGCCTGAATGCCGTATTGCAGCAAAAACAGGCCCAGCTGGTCTGCCACCTCATTGGTGGTGGAACCCCCCAGGATGGCGATGCGTTTTTGCAGCGGGTGCGGGTTTTGGGCCAGCAGTTCCTTGCGCAGGCGGCGCTTTTTGCGCAGCAGCGTTTCGGTATCCAGCGGGTAGTTAAAACAATCCATATCGGCGCTTCCTTACAAATAATATTCAGGGCTTACAGCTTCTGCAGGGCCTCTTCCAGCGTAATGGCGATCTGGTCCGGGCAGCTGGTGGGCTTGGAGCCGCACAGGGTGCCTTTCATGCGCTCAATGGCGTCCTCAGCTTTCATGCCTTTCAGCAGCTGGCAGATGCCTTTCAGGTTGCCGTTGCAGCCCCCCAGTACCTCAACAGAATCAATGGTATGGTCAGGGTTCAGTTCTACTTTGGTCATCACCGAGCAGGTGCCCTTATTGCGGCGTTCGTAAGTCATAATCGTTTGCTCCTTTTTATTTTCTTGCTCCGTTTTGTTTTTTGCTGTTGGTGGCTTTAGGCAATACCGCATAATTCCCGCCTGACGGCTTAAGCACCGCTTCGGCGGCTGCGGCACGGCATTTGCGTTGCCAAAATGCTCGATAAGACATCCAGTATTATCTGCGCTTTTGGCTTAGCATCTGCCGCACCTCGCTCGCCGTATCGGCACTTAGAATTATGCGGTATTGCCTTTACTTTTTGCGCGCTTCGGCCAGCGCACGGATGCGGGCGATCTGTTCGTCCGCGGTGGTGCAGGTGCCAACCGGGTGCGGGGTGTTGGTGTTCATGCCGTGGTAGTCAGTGCCGCCGGTCACGATCAGGCCGTACTCCGCGGCCAGCTGTTCCAGCTCGGCTTTATCCTCCTCCGTGTTGCGGGGGTGGTCGATCTCCACGCCGTCCAGCCGCCCGGCTGCAATCAGCTCCCGCGCCAAAGGCATGCTGTGGTAAACGCTGGGGTGGGCCAGTACCGCCACGCCGCGGCATTCTTGGATGAGGTTCAGGATGGTATCCACGGTTTCATACACCGGCGTGTGCAGGATCTTGCCGCGCACCGGGCGCAGACCGAACAGGCTGCGGTACACCGTGTTGTACATTCCATCCGAAAGCCCATACTGCCACAATACACGCATGACATGGGCCTTGTACAGCGTGCCGCTGTCCTTGGCAAATTCCAACGCTTCCTCAGTCTTGAACTGGGGGCAGATTTCCTCCAGCTCCTTGCAGGACTGGTACACGGCATCATAGCGGCGTTTGTCCATGACTGCAGTATGGCGGGCCAGAGCTTCGCAATCGTCCGGGTAATAGCACAGGATGTGCACGCGGTGTTCCCGCCCATAATCATAGGCCGTCAGCTCCACCGCCGGGATCAGCTTGACACCGTTTTGCTCCGGGTGGGCGTAAGCATAACGCACAGAGCGGTTGGTATCATGGTCGCTGATGGCAAGCCAATCCAACCCCGCGCAGGCCGCCAGCCAAGGCAGCTTTTCGATGGGGGTAGAACCGTCCGAACAGGACGAATGGGTATGCAGATCACCGGGCATAGGCTGAGCTCCTCCTTTCCTGCTGAAGCTTTATTATATACCTTTTTTATATTTTTGAAAAGAGGGATATGACATTGCCAAGTCAGCACAAATCCGTCTTCCCCGCCCCGCCGCTCACTTTTGCCGCAGGCTGGCGGCGTAAGCGCGGGCGCGGGCGGCAAACTGGCGTGCAGCCGGGGAAAGCGCCCCCCGCGCCAGGCAGGCCAGCCCAATGCTGCGCGTTGCAGCGGGTTCCAGCCGCAGCACCTGGCAGCCGTGGGGGTCGGTTCCGGTTTTGAACATCAGCTCCGGCATAATGGCAAAGCCGCGGCCACAGGCCACCATAGCGATCATGGATTGGTCATCCACGATATAGCAGCGGCTGTCCACCCGCAGGTCGTTGGTTTTGAAGTAGCTCTGGATATCGGCATCCACGTCCGCCAGCTGGCTGACGAACGGCTGGCCGCGCAGTTCCTCGGCGCTGACACAGCCGGGCCGGGCCGGGCGGTAGGACGCGGGTGCGATGCAGACCAGCTCGTCATCATATAGCGGTTCAAAATCCAAATCCAGCGCGCTGGAATTGGAAAGGAAGCCGATTTCCGCCGTGCCGTTTTTGACCCAGGCGCAGATATCCGCATAGCTGCCCTGATAGATCTGCACATCAATACCGGGGAAATCCAGCTGGAACTGCGGCACCAGCTGCGGCAGCCAGGTCACGCAGGCAGAGTTGAACACCCCCAGGCGCAGCACGCCTTTGTGCATGCCGTTGATCTGGGCGATGGACTGATCCAGGGATTCGCTGGAAGCCAGCAGCCGCTGGATGGCGGGCAGCAGGTTTTCGGCGGCGGCGGTCATGGTAACGCCGCTTTTGGTGCGGGTAAACAGTGGGAAACCGCATTCCGCTTCCATGGTAGAAACCGCATGACTGATGGCGGAGGGGGTCAGGTGCAGTTGCTCCGCGGTGCGGGCAAAGCTACCCTCGTGCGCAATGGTGGAAAAAATCTGGCAGGCTAACAGGGTCATGATGAACCGGATGCTCCTTTTATAATTGGGAAGTAAACTTTACTTTCTTTGTTTTTTGTTTTCTGATGCGTCTTGATGAATCTCGTTCACCTTTCATGTGAACTTTTTGAGCTTTACTTCACACAAATACTGTACTATTATAATAGCATAAAGTCAAGGCCCGCACAGCCTTGATGGATTTTCTCTGTATAGAAAACATTCCTTCCTCTATTTTCCTCTCCTACCCGCCGGTCCGCACAACCGGCGGGTTTTTGTTTTGCCGTTTTTCCGTGGGCCGGGCTGCGCCGCGTTGTAAAAGCGCCGCAAACGTGTTATTATTGTTACTGGTATCATCTGCCGCGTTTTGTGCCGGAATTATATGGAACGTATCTTTATATAGTACAGTGAAAAGAAAGAGGAAGTATTTTGCCAAAATCAACACTCTCCAATCCCCGCGGTGTACGGGGGGCGGCATCGCTGTGCGCGGTGGCCGCGCTGGCTTATCTGTTTGTACAGGATCTATTGACTATTTTTGTTTCCGCCCTGATGGGTATGCGGGTGCAGGGTTCCAGCCTGAGCGACCCGGTCGGATTCAGCGTGACCGCGCAGGGGCTGCTGGGCATTGTGGTGGCAGCGGGTTCTATTGTGCTGCCGCTGTGGTGGCTTCTGCGCGCCACCCGGCTGCAAACGCAGGATCTGCGCATTCTGCTGCCCGCCCCCTGGAGCCCGGCGTTCTGCCTGGTGGTGTTTTTGGGGCTGGCCAACGCGGGCAACCTGTTCGGCGGGCTGCTGGCTCGTGGGCTGGGCGTTACCACCAGCAGCACCGCGCTGCCCGCCGGTGGCCTGGATCTGTTCATTCGTTATTTCAGTCTGTGTGTAGTGCCCGCTGTGCTGGAGGAAATTTATTTCCGCGGGGCGCTGCAGGGCATTATGCGCCCCAGCGGCAGCAGCGTGGCGATTTTTGCCCCTGCCCTGCTGTTTGCGTTGCTGCACCTGGATCTGGCACAAAGCATTACCGCGCTGGTGTGCGGCATCTTTTTGGGCTGGCTGGTTGAGCGCAGCGGCAGTATTCTGCCCGGCATGCTGCTGCATTTCATCAACAATACCTTGGCGTTTCTCAGCCTATATCTGCGCCAATATGCGCCGGAGCAGCTTGCCGTGGTGTATGAGCTGATTTTGCTAGTGGCCCTGCCGCTGGCGGCGCTCTTTCTGGTATGGCGGGTCAAAGTGCAGGGGTTCAGCTTTTCCGCCGGGCTGCGCGGCGGCATGGAGCCGCTGGCCGTTTTTACCAGCCTGCCGTATACCGTATGTGTTCTGTTTTTGATGGGCCTTACGGTGTACCTGTACCGTGTGGGGTAACGCAATGACCGATGAACAACTGATGCAGGCCGCGCTGGAAGAAGCCCGCGCCGCTGCCGCTTTGGGTGAAGTGCCCGTTGGCGCGGTGGTTGCCAAGGATGGCGAGATCATCGCCCGTGCCCACAACCTGCGAGAGAGCGGCAAAAATGCCATCTACCACGCCGAACTGCTTGCCATCGACGCAGCCTGCAAAGCCCTTGGCGGGTGGCGGCTGTGGCAATGTGAGCTGTTTGTTACGCTGGAGCCCTGCCCCATGTGCAGTGGGGCCATCATCAACAGCCGGTTAAAGCGGGTAGTCTATGGTGCCCGCGACCCCAAGGCCGGGTGCTGCGGCTCTTTGACGGATCTGTTTGCTTTACCATTTAACCACCACCCTGTTATGGAGCAGGGCCTGTTGGAAGAGGAAGCCCAGGCACTTTTACAAGAGTTTTTTGCCGGACTGCGAGCCAAACGGCTGAAGCTGAAAGCCGAAAAGCGCGCCCAGCAGGCAGCCCCGCTGCAAAATGAGGAGAACCCCCATGAATGACCATGTATTGATTACCGGCGGCAGCCGCGGCATTGGTGCCGCCACCGTTTTGGAGTTTGCCCGCGCCGGGTACGATGTTGCCTTTACCTGGAACAGCCGCGAAGATGCTGCCCTGGATGTTGTGCAGCAGGCACAGGCGCTGAACCCCGGCGGGCGCTTTGTGGCTCTGCACGCCGATGTGAGCGATTCCGCCCAGGTGAATGCCGCGGTACAGGAAGCACTGCAGCAGTTCGGCAGCCTGCAGGCGCTGATGTGCTGTGCGGGGATTGCCCAGCAAAAGCTCTTCACTGACCTGACCGATGAGGACTGGCACCGCATGATGGGGGTAGATTTGGACGGCGTGTTTTATGCATGCCGCGCCGTGCTGCCTGGCATGATCCGCCAAAAATACGGCCGCATTCTGCTGGTAAGCAGCATGTGGGGCCAGACCGGCGGCAGCTGCGAAGTACACTATTCCGCCGCAAAGGCCGGTGTGATCGGCCTGACCAAGGCGCTCGCCAAAGAGGAAGGTCCTTCCGGCATTACGGTGAACTGCGTGGCTCCCGGTGTGATTGAAACCGACATGATGGCCAGCTTTACCGCAGAGGACAAAGCTGCCCTGGCGGAAGAGACCCCCGTGGAGCGCCTTGGCACCCCGGAAGAAGTTGCCCGCACGCTGGTATTTTTGGCCGGGCGCGGGGCCGGGTTCATCACCGGGCAGGTGCTCGGCGTAAACGGCGGCATTGTGATTTAGCGCGTCCCTGCTTATTCAGCGTCGCCGCATGAATGCGCCGGCAGCAATTTCATAAGATTCACTTCCCTCTCCTTTCCAGCATAACATGCTGTAGGATACACCTGCACGGCAGGCAATCCTGGGAGGGGGATTTTTGTATGGCTTTGTTTCAGGTGGGGATCGATGTTTCCCGGTATCAGGGCAGCATCAACTGGAGTGCCGTTGCCGCGGCGGGCAAACAGTTTGCCATTGTACGCATTGGGTCCAGCAACAACAACGGCGCGTATGTGGACCCCTATTTTCTGCAAAACGTGAACGGCGCCCATGCCGCCGGGCTGCGGGTTGGGGCTTATTATTACACCTATGCCCGCACCGAAAGCGCTGTTGCCGGGGAGCTGACCACCTTTTTGAACGCGCTGGAGGGCTTACAGCTGGAATACCCGGTGTTTGTAGATGTGGAGGCCCGCAGCCTGACCAGCCTGGGCAAACCGCAGCTGACGAACCTGGTCAAATACGCCATGGATATTTTGAACCAGCGCAAATGGTACGCGGGCTGGTACAGCTACACCAACTACATCAACTCGTATATGAATGCTTCCGCGCTGGCAAACTATCCGCTTTGGGTGGCGGATTACCGCTCCAGCCTGGGGTACACCGGGCAGTACGGCATGTGGCAGTATTCCGGTTCCGGCACCGTCAGCGGCATTACCGGCGCGGTGGATCTGGATTACAGCTATCAGGACTATCTGCCCACGATACGCGCCGGGAATTTTAACGGGTATGGCAGCGATGGGCCGAACATGACAGCCGTGAGCGGATATAAGCTCACGGTTTTTGGTTCCAACACAGAATATTTTTATACCGCCAATCTGAACGATGTGGTGGGCTACCTGCCGCTGGGCAGCTACCCGGTTACCCAGATCACCAAGGAAAAATACAACGGGTACGATTGGGTCGTGTTTGAATATAACGGTGGCCAGTATTGGACCGCCCTGATTGGGGACCGCAACCGCCTAGAGCGCAATGACACCACAGACGATTGTTCCCGCCAGCTGGCTGAAGCCAACGCCAAAATTGCTGCCGCAAAGGCAGCGCTGGAATAAGCGATGCGGATTTTCCAGCAGGGTTCCCTGGGTTGCCCTGCTTTTCACTTCTCGTTATATCCATGTAGAGTTTCTTTACACTTAAAATGATGCACTCCACCGCACCGCGCATCATCCAAACTTTTATTGAAAGCAACGACCTGACCGAAAAAAACGTGTACCTGTTCTGCACCTCCGGCAGCAGCGGTAATGACAAAAGCCTGCGGAACCTGCAACCCCTGTACCCGTATATCAATTTTGCCGCCGAAAGCATCGCCGCATGGCTGGACGGTCTTGCCTGAGTGCTCCCCTTTTCCGTATAACTTAAACGCAAAGCCGCCCACACAATTTTGCTGTGCGGGCGGCTTTGTATTATGTCTTGCTTTTTTGCAGGGTTGCGTTTATAATAATAGGGCAGTTGTACTCCTGCATCGCGCACAGCTGCCTGATTCAAATTGTCTCAGTAGCTCAGTTGGATAGAGCACACGCCTCCTAAGCGGTAGATCGTTCCAATCCAGTTTTGCATACACGACAGACAAATGAATATCAGTCTCAGTAGCTCAGCTGGATAGAGCGTTCGCCTCCTAAGCGGCAGATGGTTCGATTCCTTCGAGCCTTGAAAATTGCATAAAACTTATAAATGTCTCAGTAGCTCAGCTGGATAGAGCACACGCCTCCTAAGCGTGGGGTCGG
>OLFY01002373.1_pt1 | contig 19032 bp, 17 predicted proteins | sample 1605611 | NCBI WGS metagenome assembly OLFY01 (sample SAMEA3888923, study PRJEB22519) | human gut metagenome | biome: human gut; feature: human-associated habitat; material: faeces | place: Denmark | collected 2011
CATGAAAATCCTACATGAACTTTCTTGGCTATGGGAAACGCTGGGCATTGCACTTGCTGCTGCGGCTGTCTGCATGGCTTGCGCCGCACTGATCTGCAAAGCCGCGAAGAAGGAACTCAGCAAAAAGGTGTTGGCAACCATAGGAGCATCGGCATTTGTGGGCGCGATTCTGGCGGTCATTCTGATCGCCCGGACGCCGATGCCGCTTTGATAGGAGGGAGCGTTTGCAGGAATCGTATGCGTTTGGGAAGAGAATTTACGAAACAAATCGGAATTTGTGAGGGTAATTATGATAAATTTTTTGAATGATATAAGGAATGCAGAAAATCCAATATCCAATAATAGAAAACTTATAAATACCATAGCGATATTGTTTCTCGGAATAGCTTTGGGAACTTTCTCAAAATATCTGGATTTTCGTCAAACTGAACTTCCAGGTGTGCTTATGGCAATAAATGGAGTCTTAGATATTGGTAATTTTCTTGGGCGTTTTGCAATCTGGATATTGATTGCACTGTGTATTTCTATTTATAGCAATTCTGCAATAAGAGCAAGCATCAATGTTTTTGTATTCTTTGTTGGTATGGTTGCAAGCTACTATTTGTATTCAAACTATATTGCAGGATTTTTCCCAAGAAGTTATGCGATGATTTGGTTTGGATTTACAGCTGTTTCTCCATTATTGGCTTTTGTCTGTTGGTATGCAAAGGGGAAAAGCAAACTGGCATTTATACTATCAGCGCTGATTTTGGCAGTATTGTTCAATATGTGCTTTGTATACGGATGCTGGTATTTTAATGCAAAATCTGTTTTGGAAGTGATAGTCTTTATTATTGGACTTATTGTTTTGAGGAGAGACACATTGAAGAGTTCTGCGCTAATGGGAACGATTAGTATAGTTCTTGCAGTTTTACTTGATATGGTTATTCCATTTCATTTTGGATAAACAACTTCCAGTTTGGCGAACTGATGCAGTGATAAAAAGGAGGCACAGGAGTTGAAACAACGCACCTATATTGCCATCGACCTCAAGAGCTTCTATGCCTCCGTCGAATGCCGTGATAGAGGCTTAGATCCTCTGGACACAAACCTTGTTGTCGCGGACGAAAGCCGGACTGACAAAACCATTTGCCTTGCTGTTACCCCATCCCTCAAGAGTTATGGCATCTCAGGACGCGGCAGATTGTTTGAGGTGAAGCAGCGTGTCAAAGAAGCGAACGCAGGAAGACAGCACGATGCACCGAAACGAAAGCTCGAAGGATCATCGCATTTCTTTTCTGAGCTGCAAGCTAATCCTGAGCTTGCGATTGACTTCATCATCGCACCGCCGCAAATGGCTCGGTACATGGAGATCAGTACGCAGATATATGAGGTCTACATGAAGTATGTTGCGCCGGAAGACATTGTGGTTTACTCCATCGACGAGGTGTTTATGGATGTGACGGATTATCTGAACACCTATCATCTCACGCCACATGACCTTGCGATGAAGATGATCTTGGATGTGCTTGAGACAACCGGTATCACCGCAACCGCCGGGATTGGAACAAACCTTTTTCTCAGCAAAGTTGCGATGGATATTGTGGCAAAGCACATTCCGGCAGATAAAAACGGCGTTCGTATTGCAGAGTTGGATGAGATGAAGTTTCGCCGTGAGCTTTGGACGCACCAGCCGCTCACAGACTTTTGGAGAGTCGGTAGAGGCTATGCAAAGAAGCTCGAAGAAAACGGAATGTTTACGATGGGCGATGTTGCCCGATGCTCGGCGAAAAATGAGGACTTGCTTTACAAACTTTTCGGCAAGAACGCAGAACTGCTGATCGACCATGCGTGGGGCTGGGAGCCTTGCACGGTTGAAGCAATCAAAGCCTACAAGCCCAGCACCAACAGCTTAGGCTCAGGACAAGTCCTGCATTGCCCCTATGAGGCTGAAAAGGCAAAGCTCGTCCTCCGTGAGATGGCTGATCTTCTCGTGCTGGACTTGGTGGACAAAGGACTTGTGACAGATCAAATCGTCATCACAGTTGGCTACGATATAGAAAACCTCACCGATCCCGAACGAAGCCGAAAATATCACGGGACAGTTGTAAAAGACCATTACGGACGGCAGATACCAAAACAGGCGCACGGCTCAATCAATCTTGACGGTCACACATCATCTACGAAGAAAATAATGTGTGCTACGGCAGAACTCTTTGATAGGATCGTGGACAAGAATCTTCTTGTGCGTCGGCTGAATATCACAGCAAATCATGTTGTTCCAGAAGCAGACGCGCCAGTGAAAAACGGAGGCTATGAGCAGCTTGATCTCTTCACAGATTTCACTGCCTTAGAAGCACAACGAAAGCGCGAAAAAGCAGACCTGGATCGGGAAAAGAAAATGCAACAGGCAATGCTCATCATCAAGAAGAAGTATGGAAAGAACGCCATACTCAAAGGCATGAACTTGGAGGAAGGCGCAACCGCAAAGGACCGCAATGAGCAGATTGGTGGGCATAAGGCGTAAGGAGAATAGATATGACACGAGACAAATTCAAACTGATTCACAGTGAGTTGATAATGCAAGTTCAGTGTATTGAGCATGACTTGAAGTTGATTTATGCCGGAATGTGCAAGGGTGATTTTGACAAAAACCTTGATGCTCTTGAAAAAGTAAATCTGGGGTCAATGATAAAAAAAGTAAAGGAATTAGATTATAGCGATGGACACCCCGATCTTACTAAACGGGACTATATGTTGTTGGAGAAAATTCGAGAAATCCGAAATTATTGGTGTCACCAATGCTTTATTGACTATGTTTACATATCCGATGACTACGCGCGTGAACGCAAATTCCAAGAGATTGCTAAACGATTGAGTGAAGACGAAAATCAAACATGGGAGTTACACCAACACTTACAGCAGCTTCGTAATAAAACACTTGAGATATACAACAGGATCTAAAAGAAAGGTGGTGCGGCATGAATTACTCTGAGCAAAAATATGGTGATATTCTTAATATGCCTCACCATGTCTCTGCAACCAGACCGCAGATGCCGATGTCAGATCGTGCAGCTCAGTTTTCTCCGTTCGCAGCTCTCACTGGTTATGATGCCGCTATCAAAGAAACCGGGCGTCTGACCGACATAAAGATTGAGTTGGATGATGAAGAACTCAATAACCTAAATTTGAAGTTTCAGCTCCTTGTGGAGCACCTTGAAGATGAGCCGGAGCTGGCAATCACATACTTCAAAGCAGATGAGCGAAAAGCCGGTGGTGCTTATCTTGAAGCAACAGGCATCGTGAAAAAGCTGGATGATTTTGAACGCCTGATTACCATGCAGGACGGCACGAAGATCCCGATGGATGACATCCTGACCATTGAGAGTGATGCGTTCTCATCGCTTGAACAATACTAAAAAGGCGCTTTCGGGCGTCTTTTTCTTTTATGCGTGAGACAAAAACGCGGAATTTGTCCGTTGTATTACGAAGGGGTATTTTACGGGGGACTTCCAACTAAGATTACGATTTTAGAGAATAGCAAGCACAGCCGGTGTATATACACACGGCGATTTTGGATTAAGGAAACCCTCCCCTTAATCCAGAAAATGCTTGTTGGGATGTCTCCCAAACCCTCTATCTTTATGAAAGGACAAACCGCTTATGGCAAACAGAACACGACCAAATCAGATACTCTTCTTTGTTTCAGATGACGAGAAACGGATTATCAAAGGAAAGATGAAACAGCTTGGTACAAACAACATGGGAGCATATCTTCGCAAGATGGCGATTGACGGTTACATCATCAAAGTGGACTACACGCAGCAGAAGAAACTTGCCGCAGCAGTTTCTCGCGCAGCAGCAAATATCAATCACATTTGCCGTCGAATCAACTCCACAGGACACTTCTATGAGGACGATGTTGCAGAGCTGAAAGAAAGGCAGGCTGAGATATGGCGATTACTAAAATCAAGCCAATCCGAGGAACTGTGAACAAGGCTCTCGCATACATTCTTGATCCGCAGAAAACAGATGACCAGCTCTATGTCTCTTCCTATGGTTGCGCTGCCAGCGATGCCGCAGCGAAGGAATTTGAGTGGACAAGAAATCTTGCTGCTCAACAAGGAATGCAGATGCCGAAGGTGATCGCCCGACATCTGATCCAATCCTTTGCGGTTGATGAAGTCACGCCGGAACAATCGCATGAAATCGGTAAGCAGTTTGCCGACGAATGGCTCAAGGGAAAGTACGAGTATGTGATTGCAACGCACATCGACAAGGGGCATTGCCACAATCATATTATCTTTAACGCTGTCAACTATGTTGACTTCCATGCGTACCGAAGCAATAAGAAAACCTATCGTGAGATGCGGCATCTCAGTGATGAGATATGTGCTGAACACGGGCTGTCAGTTATTCCTCCCTCTCAGGGAAAAGGCATGGACTACAAGGAATACACCGAAGCCAAACGCGGTACAAGTTGGAAGCAAAAACTCAAGCAGACCATTGATCGCTATGTGATCACATCAAAGGACTACGATGAGTTTTTGAAGCTGATGCAGGACGCCGGATATGAAATCAAAACCGGCAAATACATCTCCTTCCGTGCCGAAGGGCAAGAGCGTTTCACCCGTGCAAAAACCATCGGAGATAACTACACCGAGGACCGGATCAAGGAACGCATTCAAGGACGCAATGCCCGCAGACGGCAGATGCAGAACGGTAGGAAGAACATCTCTCTCATCAGCGATATTCAAAACAGAATTAAGCAGATCGACAGCAAGGGCTTTGAGCATTCTATGAAGATTAAGATCCTCAAAGAAGCCGCCAGAACGCTAAACTACCTCACTGAGAACGAGCTGCTTCAATATGCCGATCTTGAAAAGAAAGTCGAAGACATTCATAGTTCTTATGAGCGTACCGGCGCTGACTTGAAAGTCGTTGAAGCGCAGCTCCGAAAGGTGCAGCCGCTTATCAAGAATATCTCAACCTATCAAAAGCTCAAGCCGGTCTATGATGCCTACTCAAAGACGAAGAACAAGCAGAGTTTTCGAGCTGCGCACGAGGCAGAGCTTGTCGTTTTTGAAGCAGCAAAGAGTACATTGCTTGCTATGCAAGATGGTGAAAAACTTCCAAGTATGAAGTCTCTGCAAGCCGAGCAGCAACGCCTTTTGGAAGAGCAGCAGCGTCTCTACGACGAACGAGCAAGGCTCAAAAAAGAGGCTAAAGTGATTGATACCATGAAGGCAAATGTCGATGATTTCCTCAGTCCAACGCTTTCACAGGAGCATGAAAAATCCAAAAGTAGCGAGTTGGAATAACCACCAAAGCCTGAGCCGTATGAATAAATCGGCTCAGGCTTTCTTCTTCGTAATGCGCTCCATGAACTTGAAATATATTTTGAATTTTTGGAGCATCGTATTGAAAATTTGAAGCGTTTGGTGTATAATATAATGAGTCTCACTATAAGCGTTTGAGAGAGGTGCTTTTATGAAGATAAGCTATAAGAAATTATGGGTCATGCTCATCGAAAGAGAGATCCCAAAATCAACTTTACGCAAGGATATAGAGCTGTCTCCTGGCACGATGAGTAAGCTCAATAAGAACGAGGATGTAGCTCTCTCTGTTCTGCTGCGCATTTGCGACTATTTGAATTGTGACATTGGAGATATATGTGAAGCTGTGCGAACGGGCAAGAAGTAGGTCCGAGTTTTCGTGCGGCTATTTTGTTATAGGTAGAGAAAAATACCTCAGCGAAAGGAGCATATATGGATGTCCTTGAGAATGCTGTGACTGAGAAAAATGCCCTCGTTGAAGCGGAGGCGTTTCCCACAGATGATCGAGTCACCTACAAAGACAGCACCTATGAAATTGTTTCTAAGGTTGCATATTTGATTGGTGTTCCGAAACGAATTTTTGATAATGAGCATGAAGCACCCAAAATAGAGATATACGAAAAACTTGATGCAGACAAAACGGCACGGATAATCCGTCATTTGTGTATCATAAGGACAGCGATTGAAAGAAACTTCAAGCATATCAACGAGCGCATGAAGTTTAGTTATCTCTCAATCAGCAGTATGCCGGAATATGTGCCGCAGGATAGCCTTCAACAACTAAATGCGGATGGCATTAGTTTTATAAAGAAGTCCAGCACGAAGCTAAATCAGCATATCGTTGAGATAAACAAGCTGATTTCTGATCGGATCAATAATTGCAAGAAGCTATTTCCTCTTTGGCTGAATTGGCTGTATGTAAAAAAACTCTTTCTCATGCCAGATGGCTTGAAAGAGGAAGGGACAAAAGCAGCAGCAGATATTTATTACGCTCACTTGCTCTTTTATCCTTACCAGATGTATATAAACTGGGAACCGGAGGATGTCGGTAATCTGCTCTATAACGATAAAAAATTCGTGACGCTGCTTTATCAAATGAACGGTGACTACTTTACAGAGTACAGTAAAGTTTCTGATGCTGGAAGTTACATTAAAGGAAGCATCTACGAGTTTATTGGTAGCAGCGAAAAGGTTGTCGTAGTGGTAGATTGTGAAAACTCTGATCCGTACAAGCTCTGCGCTACGCTCAAGAATCTTGACTATCAGTACACACAGAAGATAGCATCCATCATCCTGTTTGATGATGTGCATAGTGCATCTGCTTGGCGTATTCTGGATAGTTTTACCCACATCCCGGTCGAACACATGATGACCGAACGGGTAAAGCAGAACAAGTCTCTGGTCGATGTGATGCTGATTGCCCGAACTTGTCAGGAGCATTACAAAAACAATGTGGATTCCTTTATTTTGGTGTCCAGCGACTCCGACTATTGGGGACTGATTTCTTCTTTACCGGAGGCTCGGTTCCTTGTCATGATAGAGCGCGAAAACTGCGGACCGGATTTGAAGAACGCACTTGTCAATGCCGGTATATTCTATTGCTACATTGATGACTTCTACTCCGGCAATGCAGAGGATATTAAGATCGGCGCCCTGTTCAAAGAGATGTATCATTACATAGATCAGGCGGTGCGGCTGAATATCTACGAGATGTTCACAGAGGCGTTAAGAGCGACTCGAATTGAAATGAGTTCTTCGGAACAGAAACAGTTTGTGGACAAGTATTTGAAAACGATGCAAATGTCCATTGCGGATAATGGCGATGTGACATTGGAAATAAGACGAAAATGAGTCCGTTATATCGGACAGTAGCCGTGATAGAATAAAATGAGGATCGGTTGGCAACCAAAAATGATCCTCAAGTATTGGAGATGAAGATATGGCATACCAGAGCGAAGCGGCTCTTGAGCAACAATTCATAGAGCAGCTAAACAAGCAGGAATACAGCACAGTCGATATTCCTGATTATGACGCATTGGTGGAGAACTTCAAAGTTCAGTTTGAAGCCTTCAATGCGCCCAAACTTGATACGCCTATCACCGATAAAGAGTGGGAGCGTATCTTTAACCTCATGCTTGGAAAGTCCGTGTTCCAGAGCGCAAAAATTCTGAGAGACAAGTTTGTCCTTGAGCGTGAGGACGGGACGAAGGTTTACCTTTCCTTCTTCGATCAGGATCACACCAAGAATATCTTCCAAGTTACACATCAGACAACGGTTGTAGGCAAGTATGTCAACCGCTATGATGTAACGATTCTTGTGAATGGCTTGCCGTTGATTCAGGTCGAGTTAAAGCGCAGGGGGATTGACATTCGAGAAGCAGTCAATCAGGTCATGCGCTATAAGAAGCACTCCTATAACGGACTATATCACTTCATTCAGCTTTTCATTGTCTCCAACGGCGTTGATACCAAATACTTTGCCAACTCCGACAGGGACTTGATGTATAGCCTCGCCTTCTTCTGGACGGATTTCAACAACATCCGTATTACCAACCTGAAGGACTTCTCAATCTCTTTTCTGGCAAGGGATCACATCATCAAGATGCTGACACGCTATACCATCCTGAACGATACGGATAAGATTCTGATGGTTATGCGCCCCTATCAGGTGTATGCCGTAGAAGCCCTTATAAGGCAGGCTACGCTCACAAATCGCAACGCCTATATCTGGCATACCACCGGTGCAGGAAAGACGCTGACATCCTTTAAGACAGCTCAAATCCTCGCAGCCAATCCGAACATCAAGAAGGTTATCTTCCTTGTTGACCGTAAGGACTTGGACTCTCAGACCACCGAAGAGTTTAACAAGTTTGAGGCTGGCTCTGTGGATGTCACAGATCGCACAGACATTCTTGTGCGGCAAATGAAGGATAAGAACCGGCAGCTCATTGTCACGACGATGCAGAAGATGGCAAATGCCGTTAAGCGTCCTCAATACGAAAAGGTAATGGACGCATACCGTGACGAAAAGGTTGTCTTCATCATTGATGAATGCCACCGCAGCCAGTTCGGAGATATGCACAAGGATATTGTTCGGCATTTCAAGAAAGCGCAGTTCTTTGGCTTTACCGGTACGCCCCGTTTTGAAGTGAACGGAAAGACGGAGGGCAAGATCACACAGACCACCGAAATGCTGTTTGGGGAATGTTTGCATAACTATCTGATCAAGGATGCTATCTTCGATAACAATGTCCTCGGTTTCCATATTGAGTACATAAAGACGATGGAAGGCGATTTTGACTGGGACGATCCGACATTGGCTGACGCGATTGATGTTGGCGAACTCTATATGTCGGATGAGAGAATGTCCCTCATTGCAAACCACATCGTCCAGAACCACAAAGCCAAAACGAGAAATGGTCAGTACACGGCTATCTTTGCTGTTTCCTCCATTGAAGCTCTTGTCAAATATTACGACATCTTCAAGAAGATCAAACACGATCTGAACATCAGCGGTATCTTCTCCTATGGGCAGAACGAAGATGCCGAGGGCAAGGACGAGCATAGCCGAGATGCCTTGGAGCGTATCATCAAGGACTATAACGAGATGTACGGCACGAATTTCTCTACCGACACCTTCTCCGCGTATCACAAGGATATTTCAGATCGTGTCAAAGGCAAGAAAACGAAGTCTCTGGACATTCTCATTGTCGTAAATATGTTCCTGACCGGCTTTGACAGCAAGCAGCTCTCTGTGCTGTATGTGGACAAGGATTTGAAGTATCATGATCTGCTGCAAGCCTATTCTCGCACGAACCGTGTCGAGAAAGAAACAAAACCGTTTGGTATCATCATTTGCTACCGCAACCTCAAGAAACGGACAGATGATGCGCTGACGCTCTTCTCCAAGAGTCAGGACACCTCCGGCATTGTCGTTCCGGGCTATCAGTATTTTGTTGAGAAGTTCAATGAAATGGTTATGAAGCTCAAGGAAGTGGCACTCTATCCTGAGTCCGTCGATACCATGCAGAGCGAGGATGACCAGAAGAAGTTTGTCATCACTTTCCGTGAGCTGACAAAATACCTCCAATCTTTGCAGACATTCATTGAGTTCAGCTTTGATCAGGATGCACTCATCATGTCCGAGCAGGAGTATCAGGACTACAAGAGCAAGTATCTGATGCTTTACTCCCGGCAAAAAACTGATCGAGAAGTCGTATCTGTCCTGAATGATGTGGACTTCTGCATTGAGATCATGGAGAGTGACCGCATCAATGTTGCCTATATCATGAACTTGATCCGCAACATCCACTTTGATGACAAGAAGCAGAAAGACTACGACATCAAGCACATCAAGGAAGAATTGAGCAGGACGGATAACCCGCAGTTGCTTCGCAAGGTTGAAATTCTTCAAGCGTTCTTGGATCGTGTCGTTGTTGGACTTGAAAGTGCAGATGAGATTGACGCTGCATATAACGACTTTGAAAATGAAGCGAAACGAGAAGAGATCGTTGCTTTCGCAAAGACTGAGGATATTGATTCCTCCATGCTGACGGACATCATCTCTGAGTATGAGTTTTCCGGCACAATGGATGCAGGAAACATCCGTGACCGCATTGAGAAGCCCATGCCGCTGCTCAAGAAGAGGTCTTTGGTCAACCGGATCGTCGAATTTATCCGGCAGCACACTGAGAAATACCAATAAGGAGAGAGAACAATGGATAATTCTATTCAGGCTCACCAGAAAGAGCTTTGCAACAAACTATGGGCGATGGCAAATGCCCTGAGAGGTAATATGGAGGCATACGAGTTCAAGAACTATATCTTGGGCATGATCTTCTATTACTACCTCTCCGACAAGACCGAAAAGTACATGGTTAATCTTCTCAAAGACGATAATATCAGCTACGAGGATGCTTGGAATGACGAAGAATACAAGGCTGCCATCGTAGAAGAAGCTCTGCGTGACCTCGGCTACATCATCGAACCGGAGTATTTGTTCCGCAAGATGGTCAAGATGGTTGAGAACCGTTCCTTCGACATTGAGTTCTTGCAGAAAGCAATCAACGCTCTGATGGAATCCACTATCGGCAACGATTCGCAGGAAGACTTTGACGGATTGTTCTCCGATATGCAGCTCGATTCTACGAAGCTGGGGCATACCGTTAAAGATAGAAGTGCTGTCATGGCGAAAATCATTGCTTCGCTGGACGAGATCAATTTCAGCGTGGATGACACGAAGATTGATGTGTTAGGCAATGCCTACGAGTACCTGATCGGTCAGTTCGCTGCCACAGCCGGTAAGAAAGCCGGTGAGTTCTATACGCCTTCGGGTCCTGCCGAGCTGCTGTGCCGCCTTGCTTGTCTTGGCTTAACCGATGTTAAGGACGCAGCCGATCCGACTTGCGGTTCCGGCTCTCTGCTGCTTCGCCTCAAGAACTATGCAAATGTGCGTAACTACTACGGTCAGGAATTGACCTCGACCACTTATAACCTTGCCCGAATGAACATGATCCTTCGCGGCATCCCGTATCGCAACTTCAATATCTACAATGGCGATACGCTTGAGCATGACTACTTCGGAGACATGAAGTTCCGTGTTCAGGTTGCAAATCCTCCGTATTCTGCAAATTGGTCTGCTGATATGCACTTCATGGAGGACGAGCGTTTCAATGAATACGGCAAACTTGCACCTAAGAGCAAGGCTGACTTTGCTTTTGTGCAGCACATGGTTTACCACATGGACGAAGACGGACGAGCTGTTGTCCTGCTGCCTCACGGCGTTCTGTTCCGGGGCGCAGCCGAAGAAGTGATCCGTAAGCACCTGATCCAAAAGCTGAATGTGCTGGACGCTGTTATCGGTCTTCCTGCAAACCTTTTCTTTGGCACGGGCATTCCGGTATGTGTTCTTGTCCTCAAGAGGGAGCGCAACGGCAACTCTGATAACATCCTCTTCATTGATGCGTCCAACGACTTTGAAGCCGGAAAGAATCAGAATATCCTCCGCGAGTGCGACATTGATAAGATCGTCGAAACCTACGAGCATCGTGTGGATGTCGATAAGTACGCCCATGTTGCCACTATGCAGGAGATTGAAGAGAACGGATTCAATCTGAACATCCCTCGCTATGTTGATACCTTTGAGCCGGAAGAGGAAATCGACCTCAATGCTGTTGCAGCAGAAATCCGCAATATTCAGGCTGAAATCAAAGGCATCGACGCACAACTGAAACCGTTTTTCGATGAGCTGGGACTTGATTTCCCCTTTGATGTGGAGGGCAAATAATTATGGCAAATGTATCCTCAAGTAACGGTCTTGAGAAGCGTCCGAAGCTCCGCTTTCCGGGCTTTGATGAGCCGTGGAGAGCAGAGAAATTGTCTGATTTTGCAGAACGAGTAACACGGAAAAACAGCAACAATGAAACTGATCTACCCCTGACAATATCCTCGAAAGATGGTCTTGTCGATCAGATCAGTTACTTCAACAAAACCGTTGCAAGCAAAGACATGAGCGGATATTACCTTTTGAGGAATGGCGAATATGCGTATAACAAGAGCTATTCCGTAGGTTACGACTTCGGTTCAATAAAGCGGTTAGACCGCTATCCTATGGGAGCGTTGTCTACATTATATATCTGTTTTGCGCTCAAGAAGCACGATACAGATTTCATTAAGGTGTACTTTGATTCTCTCAAATGGTACAAGGAAATCTATATGATTTCAGCAGAAGGAGCAAGAAATCACGGATTGCTTAATGTCCCGACAGATGAGTTCTTCGCCACAAAACACTATCTGCCAGAGAATACTGCCGAGCAAAGAAAGATTGCAGACTTTCTCATTGCCTTGGATCGACGTATCGACGCTCAGCAATCTCTTGTAGATGCCCTCAAGAAGTATAAAAGAGGATTGCTTTCCCGCGAATTTGGGCAACAAGAAAATGGCGATCTAAACAATAGATATGTTGGGAAACTCAAAGATTACTTTCATTTATCTTCTGGATCAACACCGAGCAGTACAAACAGGGCGTTTTACTCAGGCAATATTAGGTGGGTGTCCAGCGGAGAGCTGAAACCAAAGTATCTGTGTGAAACCAGCCAGCACATTTCATCCGAAGCTGTATCCAGTTGTAACCTTCGAGAGTATCCAGCAAATACGTTACTCGTAGCGATGTATGGGCTTGAAGCAGCCGGAGTGAGAGGAACTGCATCAATTCTAAGTGTTCCAGCAACCATAAGTCAGGCGTGTATGGCAATCCAACAAACCGGGGAAATAGACATTGAATACCTTTACTATTGGTACATCTACAATGGTCAATGGATCGGCATACGAATTGCCCAGGGGACAAAACAGCAAAATCTTAGCACCGATACTTTAGGCAATCTGAGAATCCACGCACCGTCGTGCAGCAAACAAAAGAAAGTGTGTAAACTCCTATCTCAGATCGATTATCTTATTGAAAAAGAAGGTCAAAAAATTGATTTGCTTTCTTCTGCAAAAAGTGGATTGTTGCAGCAACTTTTTATATAAAGAGCTGCTGCAACAGAGCCTTTTGCATTGTACACAAATACGTCAGCTCATTTTCGGCACTTTTGATTCTTGCGCCAACAGTCTCAAAAACTGAAATCATTTTGCACTGCGTGTTGTAGTCGGGGTAACTAATTTCTATCTTTGAAATCTCACTTGCCTGAATGTGAACGACGGACTTTCCCTGCGCAATCCGAGCAATTTGCCCGTTTACGATATGATTCAAAATATAACTCATAATCCGCCCGTCAATTTTTGAACTGCGGAATATGTTGAGGTCACCTGCGAGAATTATATCTGGCAGCATAACACACGCTGCGGTTGATATTTCTTCCGGTGTCTCACCGGAGGTGGGAATGATCACATCTCCAACATGGCTATAATATTGCTTTTCTGGTTGAGCTTTGGTTCTGCGTATAACCGAATTTATTACCTCATGGTATGTCGTGTACAATTCACCATATAGGATAAACGGAGTTCCATCAGGTGTTATGTCTGCTTTCGATAATGGTGCGCCTTTTGTAAATGAGCCTAAATCGCCAATCTTAGCCGTAGTCCATGTTGTTTCTTCAATACAACATGAATCAGGGGACAACAGTGTGCGAACGACACCTCTTTTATACTTCTGATCAAGAAAGCAGAAACAGCTATATGACAGACGAAATCCCTTGCAATAGCGGAAAATCTCTGCTACTGCAAGGGATTTTACTTTTGGTTCATACCGAAATGAGGTCTGAAAATAGACCTCAAGTAACGGTCTTGAGAAGCGTCCGAAGCTCCGCTTTCCGGGCTTCGATGAGCCGTACAAACAATGTCGTATAGGTGATATTTACGCAGAAAGAAGTCAGCGAGGGGCTTCTGACATGGAACTGCTTTCTGTCACGATGAACGATGGCGTTATGCCTCGCTCAGAGATTGAAGGCAAAGACAACTCAAGTGAAGACAAAAGCAATTATAAGGTTGTTCTAACAGGAGATATGGTCTATAACTCCATGAGAATGTGGCAAGGAGCGAACGGCATCTCTCCGTGTGATGGTATAGTTAGTCCTGCATACACAGTTCTAATGCCTAAAATCCCGATTAGTAATGGATATTTTGCAGCTTTCTTCAAAAGCCCTAACCTGATCAATGAATTTAGAAAGAACTCTCAAGGCATGACCTCTGATACATGGAACTTGAAGTATCCTCAGATTGAAACAATCAAGGTCTGCATACCGGCTCTCTCAGAACAAAACCGGGTAGCAGATATGCTCCGTACACTTGAGCGGAGGATTGCAAAACAGGCACAGCTTGTCGATAACCTCAAGAAGTATAAAAGAGGATTGCTCAATCAAATTTTTTCTGCAATCTCGAAAGGTTCTCAGCGCAGAAAACTTCGTGAGCTTGTTCACGTTTCAGGAGGCAAAACGCCAAGTATGAGTAATTCGCTCTATTGGAACGGAGACATCGTTTGGATTTCCTCCAAAGACATGAAGAGTAGTAGAATTTCCGGTAGCGAGCTAAAGATAACAAATCTGGCGCTCAATGAGATGACGCTTTATCATCCGGGGACATTATTGTTGGTTGCGCGGAGTGGTATCTTGAAACATTCGCTGCCTCTCGCTATTCTCGAAGTAGATGCAACGATAAATCAGGACATCAAAGCATTGCAAGTACATGGTTGCAATGCATTCTACCTCTATTATGCAATTCTGTCGCAAGAGGACAATATCATTAGAACCCTTGTGAAAACCGGAACAACTGTACAAAGTCTCATGATGGATTCCTTCTTAAACATTGAAATACCAACGCCTAACATTGACCAGCAACAAAGCATAATCGACAAGCTGGCTAAACTCGAAAAGTATGTAGATGTTCAGGGAAAAGAACTATCGTTATTATCCCAAATGCGAAATGGCTTGTTGCAACAGCTCTTCATATAAAGAGCTGCCTCATATAGCCGTCTCTCGTTTTACTCAGAAGGTCAAGTGTTTTTTGGGTCGCTTGCAACCGTGCCTCCACCATATCAAGAATATCTGCATACAGAAGTTGTTTCACATGGCTGGGATACATAACAGGAATACCCATAAGCAAATCATCCGTCATAGATACTCGATCATGACGAACGCCTTGTGAGCCGTTATCATAGATGTACCTGTACCATGCGTCGCTCTTAAAGTACCAAGCGAGATATGAAGGAGAAATATCTGCTTGCAGCACAAGACAGGTATATAGCGGCGAGATAATACCTTGCTCACTGAGAGTATATCTATTGAACGGTCCGTATGGCGCAGAATTTGACTTTCTCGGATTGTAAACAAAGTCTCCATTTTCGATGACATAGTAATTTGCTGTGTTTCCGTCCACTGCAATATCCTTGTCAAAGAAATCGCGCTGAGGAATTAGTCCGTATTCCGCAGAGTTGGTAATTACATTTTTTATTACTCCATCTGTGTTACGGCGCGAAACTTTTTTGAAAATATCACCCAGTCGAACACAAGTCCACTCTGTGCCATTCTGAGAAGGTAGTTGGCGAAAAATGCGCTGCATGACACCTCTTTTATACTTCTTGAGAGCTTCTACTTTTTTTCGCTGAACATCAATTCGACGGTCAAGTATGGTTAGAAAATCAACGATTTTCTGTTGCTCACGCAAAGGAGGAAAAACTACCATCCCTGTTAGTACAAATGTATTATTGACCTTCATATCATGTTTTGCGCCAATATTAACCAGTGGCTTTAGAAACTTGTTAAGTCGAAGATCGTTCGAGAAATAGAAATCAACAAACCTCGGAACAACAGTTTTTAAGGGGTGGTACACAGCGTAAAGAGTGGACACTATACCGGGAACACCATTGTTGACTTTGATAATCCCATAAGGATTTGCTTTGAGGGGACTCTTTGTATATACAATGTCATCGGTTTCGACTACATGATAATCAGCAACACTTTCACCAGCGAAAGATCGTCCCTGAAACGCTATCTGATTAACAATACCATATTCCCCTGAGACGGAAAGAACATTCTCTTTTCCAAACTTTAATTGTTTATTGCGGTCGGTGTTTTCAACGAGATAATATAGTAGTTCTTTATGCTCCCACGGCTCATCGAAGCCCGGAAAGCGGAGCTTCGGGCGCTTCTCAAGACCGTTACTTGAGGGTGTTAATGCCCTGATTATCCCTCCACCGGATAATGTTCGTGGAGGTGGTCATTATGACTAACAATACACAATTCAAGACGCTTGTGAACACATGGCTAAATCAAAAGAAGCCCATGATCACGCCGTCAACCCACGCCAGCTTTACGCTGATTACCGAAAATCACCTGATTCCATATTTCGGCAAGCGCAAGATTGGCAGCATCACCGAAGCGGACATCCAGAGCTACATTTCGTATCTCTACAATGCTGGACGCTTGGATAAGACCGGAGGGCTTACCGTGAAGACGATAAGGGATGTTATCCTCGTTCTCCGGTTATCAATGGAGTATGCCTACAAGGAACGGGCTATTCCACTCCTGAACTGGGACCTAATTGAATACCCAAAAGAGCTTGGTATCAAGAAAGTGGTTTCTCTCTCAAAAGATCAAGAGCAAGCTCTAATTCAGTGTATCTACATGGACTTAAATCGGAAGACAGCAGGGATTTTGATTGCATTGTTTACCGGAGTCCGGATAGGAGAGCTGTGCGGCTTGCAGATGAGGGACATTTCGCTGACGGACAAGACCATCAGCATCAACAAAACCGTCCAGCGTATCTACGACAAGAAAAAGGGAGAATCGTATCTTCATATAGGACCGCCGAAAACGAAGACCTCCGCTCGAACGATTCCTGTTCCGTCCCTTCTCATGAACATCATCAAGAAGTTTTACACGGAAAACCCGAATCACTATTTCCTCACGGGCAAGACAAAGCCAACCGAGCCGAGAACATATCGGCAATTCTTCACACGTTTCTTGAAGCGGAACGGATTGGAGAAAGTGAAGTTTCATGAGATCCGGCATACATTCGCAGTTAGAGCAATCGAGATACCGGAGTTTGATATAAAGTCTCTTTCTGAAATTCTCGGACATAAGAACGTATCCTTTACCCTGAATGTGTACGGGAGTGCAAATCTCCAACAGAAGGTTAAGTGCATGAATCTTCTGAATGACCTCCTGTGATGAAAAAAACCCCCGGCGCTGTGCCAGATGCACAGTGCCGGGGGCATTCCCGTTTCCAGCGATTTAATTTTCTCCCGACGAGGGACTGTTCATGGAGTGGCACTTTCCATTTTGCGAAGCCGCGAAAACTCAGTGCGTTCTGTGGAGAAGTTCACGGGACAGCACATACCGTACACGTTTCCAATAATCACTGTTCAGTGCAATGTGTATTCATCATCGTAAGTAAATTCACGGTTTTCACAATGCTTGATTCAGAGGGGAAATTATTCGCCTTATTCTTGTGTGACATCAAGGGAAACCGGGTCAATGATCGTAACAGATTTGCCTTGCTGATGAGCATATCTGACGGTCTTTCCGGTTCCGCTGGGGCTTCCATCCCAAACCGCGATCAGGACATCCGCATGATCAACCATATAACGGTTGCGCTTGTCCATGCAATCGGGCGTGTAATGGGTTTGAATCAGCGTTTCCTTGTCGCACTTGGACGCAATGTCGAAATACCGATCTCTTAGAGCTTCTGACCACTTTGCGGCTTGGCTTTCGCATGGGATGGCGCTTTCAAGCGTAATTCCCAGATAGGATGCTTTCAGCCCCAGCACGATCTCGGCGGCATACATATCTACACCGATTGCCATTCCGGATATGAAGTGTGTGACGCCTTCATTCTCCATGAGATTGATGATTTGCTCCCTGAGAGCTTTTTTGAGGTCTATGCAGCGTTCGTCTTCCTCATTGAAACCAAACGGGAGATTTTGCGGACGATGCCCGGTAAAAGCACAGGTCTTCATTTTCTTTTTCATCTCCTGACTATGTATTAGAGGCAGCTTCTATGTCTCTAATACATAGTATAGCACAGAGATATGAAATATTCTGTCGAAATAAGGGAAGAAAAAAGGCTGCGTGAAAAAATCACACAGCCCATGACGGATTCATCCATTATCTGCCGTTTCCTGCTGGATCATCAGCTCAACCATCTGCAAAATGCGCTTCTGCGCTTGCGGAGACAACGAAGCAAGTTTCTCCGAGAGTTCAGACGATTTATAGCTTGTCGAATGCTCCAGGACGTCACAGAAAATCGCGTCTGCCGAAACCTCAAGCCCATTGAGAAGAATGATCAATTTCTCACAGCGAGGAAACGACATACCACGTTCAACCGTAGAAATATAATTTGCAGTCAGCCCGGTCTTTTCCGCAAGCTCTTCTTGCGAGATTCCGAGGCGTTCCCGGCATTGTTTTACTCGTTTACCTATTCGTTTGTCAATCATAGCGCGTACCTACACCTTTTCTATAACGCTCATAACAATTATATGGGTTAGAGGCATAGTTATACAGAAACGCTAATAGCGACGCTGTGTATTAGCGTGTGATTTTCGACGGTATTTACAGAAAAGATACAAAAAAAGAGCCTCTGCCGATACCCAAACCGGGCATCGACAGAGGCTCTTCGTTCGTTTTGTGGGTATTTGAATAAGTGCCGGAATCGACACCTATTCTCGCTCTATTGCCGAAACTGTGCGGGGAATATAATCACACGGGGCGGTCATTTCTCGTCGTTCTGAGGCTTGCAATCATAGGCTTTTTTGACCTCTAATTGTCCACGCTGCTGCTCCTTCCGGAAAAAGCCCGGACAGGAGATGAGATTCGCCCGAAAGCTCTGCTTGCAGTCATGGACGCAGCGGACGCAGAAGCGGTTATACTTCCGGCGTCCGCTGTCTCCTATGAAGAACGACCACTCCTGCCGCCATTTCTGACTTCTGCTCACAGATCAATCTCTCCTTTGTGCTTCTGCGGAGCGCAGCACTCCTTCGGCTTCTCAGCCTTTGCAGACTTGAGCCTATCCATGATGGAGGTCTTCTCGCCCTTTTCGGGAAATTTGGCATCAGCGGTCTTATCTTCCTTCGGACCGTTGTTGATGATCCCATCAATCATGCCGTAGTCATCCTCCATAGACATCTCCGCTGCCTTGAGGTAGTTTTCCTTCTCAAGAGCTGCCATCCAACTTTCCTTGCTGATACCGAGCATTCCGCCCTTTGCCGCATGATCGGCAATCTCCT
>OLFY01002378.1_pt1 | contig 19008 bp, 6 predicted proteins | sample 1605611 | NCBI WGS metagenome assembly OLFY01 (sample SAMEA3888923, study PRJEB22519) | human gut metagenome | biome: human gut; feature: human-associated habitat; material: faeces | place: Denmark | collected 2011
GTTGCTGAAATACCACCAGCCGTATTCATTTAATGCCATTCCGGTATAGGTAAAGTCAACCTTACCGTCCTTGAAATACCACCAGCCATAGTCATTTAATGCCATTCCGGTGTAATCTGTCAGTACCTGTCCGTTCTGAACATAAAGCCACTCGTTCTCCGGAATAATCATTCCTGTAAAGTCGAAGTTTAACTGTCCGTCTGTGTAGAACCATGTTCCGTATTCATTGCTTGCAAGTCCATAGAAGGTCAGGTCAAGCTGTCCGTTGTTGAAATACCACCAGCCGTATTCATTGCATGCCATACCGGTATAAGTGAAGTCTACATCACCATTCTTGATATACCACCAGCCGTATTCGTTTAATGCCATGCCGCAGTAATCCGTTGCAATTTTATCATTTGCATAGTAATGCCAGTTGCCGTCTGCATCCTGACGCATTTCATATACAACCTTTTCTTCTTCAACAACCGTTGTCTTTGCCGGTTTTACGGATTTTGCTGCATCACTTGTTACATCTAATACTGCACCTGTGTTCTTAGTTGTATCCTTTAAAAGAAGCAGACCGTGCATATTGATTGTACCGTCTTCATTTCTTGTCGGTTTTACAGATGTATCTACATTTTCAAACCAGTCTTCTGTAGCCTGTTCGCCCTTATTGTTATAAGAAGCTGCACCGTCATAGATATAGTTGTTTTCACTGTGAAGTGCGAATGGGATTAAATCCTCCAGCTTTGTATTCTTGCTGTTGTTTAATGAAATTAATCCTGTTACTTCCCAAGCCTTGATGTTAGAATCCTTTGTATTTAATCCTACATTGTATGCACTGTTATCCAGTGAGTTGTTGTAAGAAATACAGTTGATAATCTTACAGTCAGGGCAGCTGTTTGAAGTAATACCCTTTGCATGGTTGTCAAATGAAATACTGTTCTTTAATACATGAGCACCCTTCATCTGACCACCGCCAAGCTTGAAGCCGTTACCTTCGCCGTATTCATAGCCTTTAGCTGTTACATCATCTGTTGTCAGCCAGCCGTTGTTATAAGTTACACAGTTTTCAATTGTTACAGCACCGATTTCACCGGATACGGATTTTGCATATAAATCCCATCCATCATCGATGTTGTTATGGCTGATACAGCCATAGAACTTATTGTCTTCACCACAAGTCAGCTTTGCTGCAAAACCATCGGCATCATTACGTCCTTTATCACAGTTATCAAATGATTCACAGTTCTTAATGAGGTTGCCTGTAGGCCATAACTTGCCCTTTCTTCCGGCATCATTATCTGCACCGCCTTCACGGCTGATCTGGATACCTGAATTTGCTGCGTGGTTTACTGTACACATTTCAATTGTATTGTAGTTACCGCAAATCTGGATACCTACACCCGCTGAATCTTTTACATACAGACCATATACATGCCAGTATGAACCTGTGAGCCTTACTTCACCTGTAAATACTACACCGTCTGTTCCGTCTGTAGAAAGTGATTCTGCTACAAGGTTGATATTCTTATCTGCTGTACCGCTGACACTTCTTTCAACCTTTGCACCGCTGTAAGTACCATTCTTTAAGAAGATGGTCTGACCCGGCTGTGCATACTTTAATGCATTAGACAGGCTCATCGGGCTTTCTTCTGTTCCCTTACCTTCTGCATCAGCATCTGCGGATACAATGATTGTCTGACCTTCCTGTCCGTATGACTGATGATCAACAACTGTTTCCTTAATAACTGCTACTGTGCTTGCAATGTTATCTGCTGCTGTTGGCTTTAATGTTGACTTTACAGTATTCTTTCCGTTGTTTAACGGAACATTTACTCTTACAACTTCATTTGCAGCAACTGCCTGATCTACAACTACATCTGTATCACCGTTTGATACTGTCAATGTACCTGCACAATTTGGTACATAGATGTATTCATAATTTGAAGAACCACTTGTACTTGTTGAGTATACTCTTCCGTCCGGTGTAATCTTTGTATCACCGTTGTCATTTGATGTAATACCCTTGCTTTCAGACTTTGAAAATTCAACATCAGATACCTTTACAGATACCTTTCTGGATACTGCAATACCAACTACAACTGTTCCATCTTCCTGTACAGATGTAAAGGAATTATCAGAAAGCTTCTGCTCTGAACCGTTGCAGGCTGCTGTATAACCTTCGTCTGTCTTTTCTAATGTAAATGTATATTTGTTGCCTACTTCAAATTTAACTGTCTGGTCTGTAAACCTAGCATTTGTTACACTTCTTTCCACACCGTCATTGCTTGATGTATCAGCTGATGTATAACCTGTAACCGTTCTCATAAACGGATTACTCTGCTTTGAGCTAAACATCATAGAAGATGCATAGTTGAAATACTTATGTACATAATCCGGATTGCCCCATACATTTAATCCAAGTGCATCGGCTGCAACAATACCAAAACCGGTCTGATTATCCGGTGTGAGAGAAGTATCCGTAATCTCAAATGTTGCACTCAGCTTAAAGTTTTCTTTGTTCGGATCAATCTTTGTATAGTAATATGTAAATCCGTCTTCATCATCAGAAATCTTACCGCTTGCCTGTCCCTTAACTTCCAGTGTTCCGGCTGTTCCTGCAATTGCCGGTGATTCCTGATTATTACTCTTTGCTGCGCTATTGTCAGATACGGAAAGCTTTACATTATCCGTCTGACCGTCAGCCGTTGTAAATGTAACATCGCCTGCCTGTGCAGAACCTACGATTGCCGTATACCATGGCTGTTCTTCTGCTGTTGTTACTTCAAAATCTTTTTCTGTATAAACAGATTCAAAACCGTCTGACTTTCTGAGTGCCTTAATCTGGATATCATAAGACTTGCCTGCTGTCAGTCCTGTCAGTGTATAATTGCCCGTTTCTGCAGATAATGCTGATTCTACAACCGTGTAATCTGCTGTGCTTCCGGATTCCTTATAAGCTACAGAATAAGAATCTGCATCTTCAATATTAATCCAGTCTAAGTAAACATCGCCGTTACCCTTGTTCTGTGCCCATGTGATAACCGGCTTCTTCACTGCCAGTACATAATCCTTGTATGTATAAACTTCACTTGCCTTATCAGCTTCGCCATATCTTTGTGCAACCACTACGAATGTGTAAGTACCTGAACGGTATGGTGCAAATGTAGCTGTTGATGCCTGCTTTGTAAATGTCTGTGTAGATACTTCCAGACCATCCTGTAACATTGTAACCTTTACATCATCAGCACCCTTGTATGCATCAATGACTGCTGAGAAGTCTACAACGAAATCTCCGGCTTCATCTGTTGTTACACTGTTAATCACCGGTGCTGCAACATCTGCCCATGCAGTCTGCTTCTTTTCACCGACTGCTAAGGATACCTGGAAGATGTTTGCTGTTGAACCTGACATATATGCATAGTAGGTCTTGCCTTCTTCCACATCAATTGTAATGGTATCATATGTACTTGCTGAACCTGATGTCTTTGTATCCTTTACAACTCCGTCTGAATCTACTACATAGAAGCTCTTATTAGACTTCTGTGTCTTTTCCATAATTGTCAGCTTACCGTTTTCGGTCGCCGTATACTGTAAGTAGCATCCTGCTGTCGGAACTGCGCCATTATTTGGTGTCGGCTTTACACCTCCTGCCTTTACATAATCTCCTGTTCCAAATGCTTCTGCTCCGGCTGTATCTGTTCCGGTTGTCCAGCCGTCACCCTTTAAGGATAAGCCATTATCCTCTGTTGTTGCTGCTGCCAGTAAGCCTGCTGCATCCCATGTCTTAATGTTGGTTACGCTGCCTACGGCTGCTGCTGTTTCCTCCTGTACTGCTGCTCCGGCATCTACACTTACTTCTTCTGCCAATACATTGTAAGGTATTAACACACCATACGGTACAGAACTGCTAGCCATCAGTACTGCTGATAAAAGCGCTGCTGCCTTTGTCACCTTTCTTCTCATAATCGTCCTCCTGATTTGTTTTTAGTGTTTTTATAAAAGCATTCCTGAAACCTCGTATTTTTAGCACATTTTTAAAAAATCACGAACTTTTTAAAAAACTTTTATAAGTTTTCACCAATTGTTTTTATTATATTATTTTTAAATCAGATAGTCAACCATGATTGCAGTTATTTTTGCTACTCAACTACTGATATTTGTCACATTTTTTGTGCATTTTACATATTTTTCACTCTTATATCAATTTATATGCAAATTCTTACATATATCTTTCCCAAAACCGTCTACCGGCAATGCAAAAAGGCTGCCACGAAATTTTTGAATTTCCATGGCAGCCCCGCGGGCTATCAAATTTGAGTAATTATCTTTTTTATCTGCGAATCAGCTTTCTTTTTTTAAGAAATTCATAAGCACCTGCTCCTGCCGCTGCAACTGCTGCCGCAAGGAATCCAAATCCATTGGCTGTATCTCCTGTCTGTACGCCTGTATCCGCAGACTGCTGTGCATTTTCTGATTCCTCTGGCGCATCCGCAGCACCGGTATTCTCACCCTGCTGTGTTCCTGAGCCTGCATCATCCTTCTTTACATCGTCTGTTTTTGTATCATCCGGCTTGGTGATATCATCGTTTTGTACCGTTTTATTCTCATAGTATACTGCAAACGGACTGAAGCTGTCTGCCTCAAAACGGATACCTTCACTTGTAAGCTGTGTTTCCAGCTTTTCAATGACACCGGTCTTTTCATTCAGATGATATACAATTACATTCACTTTGCTGTAATCAATTCCTTCTTTATAAGCAAATGTAATCTGGATTTTACCGCTTTCAAGCATAACTGCCTGACCGTTCTCATCCTGTAATTCAATGTCATAATAATCTACTGTACTTCCGTCAGCAATTAATATTCCGCCAGCTGTAAAGCCTTTCATAATTGAGTCAATTACGCTGTCTCCGGCTTTTTCAATGACAACACTGACTTGTCCCGGATTTACGGTTTCACCGGCTGCATTTTTAATTACGGCATTTTCATCAACCGCTACATTCTTAACAACCTCTGCCTTATCAACAACCGTTACATCTGTTTTCGGTTCTTCCTGCTGTGTTCCGTACAACGTAGCAATTCTTGCGCTGTAATCATAGTCTCCCATGACTGTATCCGTCTTAAATTTTGCTGCCTGTGTACTTGTCAGGTATGGACGCTTATTATTTACTGTATACCCCGGACCATAAGAACCGTATTCTGCAAATCTTGCATTTTCAGCTAAGTTACCGCTCATGTCGCCATAAGATGTTTCCAGTGAAATCGCTCTGCCTAAGTAGCAGTTCATAAATGTTGTCGAATCATCTGCGCCCCACGGACGTGCCATTCTGTATGCGCCGTCTGCTACGCCTTCTTCGGCAAGGAATCGGCAGTTGTTAAATACGTATCCGTAAGGTGTGGAAGCATATGTTCTTCCGGCTGTATAGCATCCGTCTGATTTGTATTCTGTATATCTTGCAACAATATCACAGTCTTCAAATACGGAAGTACCTGCACCATAGATAAAGTCAACATTACCTGTAATATAACATTTATTGAAATACTGTCTTGTTACCGCATAATTGCCGTTTTCATCTTTCGTTCTTGTATCGGTCAGCAGTGTATCCTGATAGCCGATTAATCTTACATTAATACATGCTGTCTGGTCAGCTACAATACACAGGGCATCTGCCTGCTGGTCCGAACCGTTTGTATAGTCATAAGAATTTTCAACCGTCAGATTTTCTGCTGTGAAGCCTGTTGCTGCCGTATCTACATACATTGCATTACGGTTCCACATACTGTCTGCATTTCCGTTGGCAACACATACAGAATAGAATAAATGGGTCTTTTCACTGTCCTGTCCGAGAAGACTTACATATGGTGATTTTACTTCAACCCGTTCATTATATTCACCATTTTTAATGTAAATTACTTTGGCTTCTGCATTATCTTCCGGCACTGCATTGACTGCTGCCTGAACAGTCTTGTATACCGGCAGTCCGTCTGACTCTGCACCGTCTTCGCCTGTATATGCCGCATCTACAACAATATCAACATCCGGGTTTGCAACAAAATTAAATGTCTTTCTTGTCGCATTGCCCTCTGCATCAGTAAATATAACAGTAACGTCATTTCTGCCTTTCTTTAATTCAGGTTCAAACTTCATTTCATCGCCCGCACCGACAGTTTTGGTATCTGCCAGCACGTCGTTTACATAAAGCTGTGCTGTTCCTGCTTCGTCTGCTGTAAGAACCAGCAGTGCATTATCATCAAAAACAGTATCATTGGACTTATATGCTACTGTCAGTTTTGTTGCTTCATTTTCATATACATAAGCACCTGTATGGCCGTCTGATGTCAGTACCTGCATCGTTGCTGACGGATTACTTGTATTCTTGTCATTTTTTGCTATAACATAGTAATAATACGGTTCTTCTTCGACAACATCTGTATCTATAATTGCATTTTCTGCTGTTGTCTTAACCAGCACTGCTTCACCGTCAGAACCCAGTTTTCTGTATACATCATAAGAAGATGCACCTTCTACGGCATTCCATGACAGTTCTACCTTAGATTTGCTGCCTGCGGCTGTTAATTCAGCCTGCGCAAGCGGTGCCTGATAGTCCGTTATTTCAGTTTCTACGGCTGTTCCCATTGTTGTTCCGCCATAAGGCACAATCTTAAACTGATAGTTTCCGTCGCCGTCCATTCCTGCATAACTGAAGCTATTCACCTTAGAATCAGAAATCTTTGTATATTCACCGCCATCCTTTGATACATATACGGCATATTTAATATTGCCTGAGCCTTCTTCTGCGACATCCCATGTAATATTCATGCTCTTTCTGTCAGAAGCCACTTCTGTTGCGGCATTTGTAATTACCGGTGCAACACCGACTGCAACATAATAATCGTTCTGGTCATATACAACCGTACCTTCTGCATTCTTTAAGGTCAGGTTACTGATTTCTGCCGTAACACCTGAAAATGCCAGACCATAGCGTACTGTCTGTCCTGTCTGCAGGTCTGCATAAGACTGTGTCAGGTCAAATTCACCCGGATTGCCTTCTGAACCCATAAGCACCGTTCCGTCTGCACTCACAACTTTCATGCTGGCTGTATTGCCGCTCTTTGTGTAAGTCAGTGTATATGTGCCGCCCAGCTCATATCCGTTTGCTGTGTCAGTTTTTTTGCCAACCTTTGGAGAACCGCAGTTTCCTGTACCGCTTATTGTTGAAAATGTATGCTGAATCACAATATTTTTCTGGATATGTAATACGTCACACTTCATGGCGCTGCCGGTCTTCGCGTTAAACTGTCCGATGGCAAGACCCTGCTTATCTGTACCGGAATCCAGCTTTGTCACTGTAATATCTGCTGAAATCGTCATGTCTTCTGATGTTTCCGGGAATAATATGTAATCCATTCCCTTATCATCCCTGATATTTCCCTTAACTGCCGCACTTCTTGTATGGTTTACGGATAAAATATTGCCGTTTGCGGAAGTTTCAAAGGAATTTCCGGCATCATAATTTCCTGAGTAATCTTTACTGCTTGACTGTGAGAAGTTCACTTCTCCTGCCTCTGAATCAAAAATCTGCTTTTTAACATCTGCACCGTCATCCGTTGTATATGCAGAAGTTACCGTTACATCCGAAAATTCTGCAGTTACTCCTTCTGTTGCAAAGAAACCGATTGTCTTTGCTGATAATCCGGAAATTGTCTGTGTCTTTACCTTTTCATCTGAAAAATCAGCTGTCGAAGCAACGTGATAGGTTGCTTTATTCTCTGAAACTTCTAATTTAATATAAATGTCAGAAGAAGCGGTTGTGACTGCCGTATTGACCTGTGATGCACCGCCGCCTGCTGCTTCTTTATGGTATCCGTAACGGATCTGATTCTTGCTTCCATTTGCAAAATCTGCATACAGTGCTGCACTGGCACTTCCCGCTTCATCTGCGGTATTACGGATTAACAGTCCTGCGTATCCTGCATTGCCGTTATTATTGACGGTCATCTTCGCTGTAATGGTTAAATCTCCTTTACCCTCAAAATAAGCGTAGAATAAATCATCACTTCCTGCTGATTTATCAAATTTTGTACCGGCACCGTTTACCGTTACAGTCTTTGCTGCTGCATCATACGCATAAGTTCCTGTTCCCTCGTGTGTACCGACTTCCTGCGTTTTCCAAAGTGTTGTAAGCGGCTTTGTACTCTGCGCCGTTTCCTCAGCATAAGCTGTTACCCTTCCTGCTGCATTTCCCAAAATAGAATCCACTGTCTGTACCGGTACTGCACTTACAACCAGACATGTTGCCAATGCCATGCTCAGCAGTCCGCTCGTCCTTCTGTTTTTAATCATTGTAAAAAAACCTCCCTTTTTGTTCTTTTCCAAAAGAAAATACATATCTTTTTGCAATTAATTTAATTGTCAAAATATATATTTTCTTTAAGAAAAGAACCCCCTTATTAAGTCACCTCAATAAAGGGGTTCCTTGACTTTTATATTCGTTTATATTCGTCTGAATCCGGTATCATGCCTATGCGTGCTTTCTTTTCTTAGAAACTGCATATACACCTGCTGCGCCAAGCAGTAAGAGGATATAAAGCATCATATTTGCCATATCACCTGTTTCTACAGATTCACTGCCTGTTGTCTTCTGGAATAACAGACCATCTGTCATCTTACCGCTCAAATCAATCTTTGCAGAAGCCTGACCGCCTACAACAGCGCCAGCCTTTGCATTGGCTGTAAGTACCAGTAAGCCGTTCATATTGATTGTATTGTCACTGTTTCTTGTAACCGGAATCGCTGCATATACGTGTGTGTCATAATTCATCTTTGTGTCTGTAGATACAAACCAGTCTGCCGTTACGGCTGTTGTACTATTATTTGTTCCTGCTTCCGTGCAGTTCCAGAAATAGTTGCTTGACTGATATACCTTAGAAGCATCCTGTGTACCCTTGAACTTAAATGTTTCATTCACACTTGTCTTCTGTGTTCTCCATGAAAGAACACCTGTTGCCATAAAATCGGTATTTGCTGCATCATTTGTATACATGGCTACGTTTGAACCGCCATTATTGTATGATGTAGAATTGGTTACCTGAATATCCGGACAGCTGTTAGAATCAATACCCTTTGCCTTGTTATCAAATGCTACGGAATTGATTAACTTGTGGTATCCTGACATACTTGAACCACCCATCTTAAATCCGTTACCGTTGCCGGCATCAGTACCGTCTTCCAGATAACCGTTGCCATAAGCTACACAGTTCTGGATTGTTACAGCACCGATTGAGCCTGTTTCTACCTTTGCAAATAAATCCCATCCGTCATCTGCATTGTTGTATGCGATACAGCCGTCAAATGTATTTCCTTCACCGATTGTCAGCTTTGCTGCAAATCCGTCTGCATCTTCATAACCCTCATCGGCATTGCCGTATGATGTACAATTTAATACTAAGTTGTTGCTTGGCCATTCTTCTTTAGTATCTGTTGATGTAAAACGGCTGATCTGTAAACCGGTGTTACCGTTGTGATAAGTCCGTACGTTATCTACTGTACAGCTGCTTCCGCAAAGTCTGATACCATCCTTTGCATTTGCTGAATTTGTTACATCAAATCCCTGATAATACCAGTGATCACCGGCTAATACCATACCTTCACAGTTCTTGCCGAAATCAAATACCGGTCTGTCTGTAGAAGACTCTGCCGCCATAATGATTGGCTGGCTTTCCGTACCGTCGATACCCGGCTGTACCGTAACTGTTGATTCTAAGTTGTATGTACCTGAAAGGAGTACAATCTTTTGTCCCGGTGAAACATATTTTACTGCTGTGTAAATGTCAATCGGATTTTCCTTTGTACCGACACCGTCTGATGCCGCATCCGGTCCGACATAAATCACGTCACCATCAAACTTGTTGTATGTTACCTTATAAGTGAATGTTGAAGCTTCATAAGAATCCAATACTTCAAATTCACTTGGTCTGTAACCTTCCACCGGTGTCATCGTTACTGTAAATGTATTCTCACCTAATGTTAATGTCGTTTCCCATACATATTTCTGACCGGCTGTTACATCTTCATCTGCAATGACCGTTCCGTCTGCTGCAGTAACAACAACGTGACCGTCTGCATTGGCTACATAAGATAACTTGTAGCTTTCTGAATTGGATACAGAAGCAGATGTTACTTTATATGAAGGTGCTACAGTTGTAACCGGCTGTTCTTCTTTTGCCACATCATTTTCAGGTGAAACCGTTGTTAAGTTAATGTCTGTTACGCTAATCTTTGCTGTTCTTGAAGCAAAGAAACCAACATATACATTGTCCTCATCTAACTGTTCCAATGCCTTTGTATCATAGTATTTCTTTGTCACAGTTTCGCCTGCTTCGTTGGTATAGCTTACGAAATAACCTGTGTTATTTTTCTGAATAGACATCTTAAAGGTTGTCAGCGGATTCTCAACAGTTCCTGTAACATCCTTTGTTGCATTGCCAATCAGATTTCCCGTTACACCGGAGCTTTCCAGTGTTGTCATCTTTGAACTGAATTCATTGTTTACGGTTGCTGTATCGTTTGCTTCAAGCTTAGAAAGGTTTGCCTTTGTAACACCTGTCTTTTCCTGTGAGCCGATACCTAACTTCATTGTTGCCTTTACAGAACCCTCCGGTGCTGTTGTGCCACCCTGCTTAATCGTGTCTAATGCCATGCTGCCATCTGCGTTTACATAGTATTCAACCTTTGTGACAGATGCCATATAGGAGTTGTTCCAGAATACAGAAGAATCACCGTTCTTACCAACTCTGTCGGCCGCCATTAAACCAAAGCCTTCCTGACCGTTTGTCAATGTCCATTCATCAACTGTTACGGTTGCTGACAATGTAAAGTTCATATTAGAAGGAATGGCTGTATAGTAGAAGGATAAACCGTCTGTAGAAGCCGGTACAATCTTACCCTTGCTGTTTAAATTCCAAAGTGTTACCTTTCCGTCATTCGCACTGCCTTCATAGCCTGCATTCTTTTCATCTGAGCTGACGCCCTGACCGAATGCTGAAAAAGCCCATACCTGCTGTGCTTCTGCAGTTGCTTTTGCTGTAATCGTTGCAGCTTCTGAAACGGCTGCCGGTAATACTCTGACTGCTGTCAGCTTGAAAGTATATTCCTTGCCGACTGTCAGTCCTGAAACGACATATTCTGTTCCTGTTACAGATACAGGCTGTGTAAAGTCTGTTCCGTTTTCGCTGTATGATACTTCATAAGAAGAAGCTTCTGTCACTTCGTCCCATACGAGTGAAACCTTACCACCGCCCTGGCTTGTTGCACTCTGGAAAGACGGCTTAGCAAGAGGAAGTTCAAAGCCCTTAAATTCCTTATCTGTTCCTGTCTTGTCTGCTTCATCTTTTCTTGCTGCTGTAATTGTAAATGTATAATCACCGCTTGCAGCCGGTGTAAATGTAACTACACCTTCTGCTGCATCTTTTGCATAATTTTCTGTGGCTACAACCGTTCCTGCTGCATTCTTCATATCAACGGATACACTGTCTGCACCGTCATAGCCGATTACCATTGTAAACGGAACTGTAATTTTACCGTCTGCTGCCGTAATCTCACCAATTGCCGGTGCTGCTACGTCTTCCCATGCTTTTCTTGCCGGTCTTTCGCCGCTTGCTGTCTGCTCTGCCGTAAAACTTAATACTCTGGCACCTCTGTTACGTTCTGCATCTTCCGGTGATACAATCTGATAAATACCTGCCGGTAAGCTGCTGTATGTAAGCTTTGTTGCGTTTGTTCCCTTAACAATAGTTGTTCCTGCATCTTCTGCAACCGTACTGTTGTCTGCTGTATTTACAAGTGCAATTGCCGATTCATTCGAACCGCCTGTACTGCTTGCTTCAAAAGATACTGAAGCAGTACCTGTTACAGTAAACTGTAATGCACCGGATGCCTTTGAACCAAGTTCAATTGCCTTTAATGCACTGAAATCGGAAGAACTCTTTGTTCTGAATGTTGCTGTTCCGACAGTCTTTACATAATCAGAAGCAAAGACTGTTCCTTCAGCAATTGCTGTCTTATCGGCTGTTACGCTGTAAGCTGCCGGTGAAAGGTCTGCAACTGCGAATGCATAAGTTGTTGTAACTGCTGCAGCTTCTTCTTCCTCAACAGTAATGTCTAAGAATCTTGCGCCTCTGTTACGTTCTGCATCTTCCGGTGATACAACCTGATAGGTACCTGCCGGTAATGCTGTATACTTTAACTCTGTCTTTTTTGTTCCTGCTACAACAGCTGTTCCTGCATCTTCTGCAACCACACTATTGTCCGCTGTATTAATCAGTGCCACTGCGGATTCATTAGAACCGCCCGTACTGCTTAATCCTACTACTACGGAAGAAGTGCTTTCCGTTGTAAACTGCACGGCACCTGCCGCCTTAGATGCCAGTTCGTAAGCCTTTATGCTTCCGTCACTGTTGGTTCTCTGGGTCACTTTTCCTACGATTTTAAAGTACCCGTCATTAAATGTTGTTCCCTCTGCAATCACGGCTTTGTCATCCCCAACTGAAGCCTGCGCTGTTGCATCAAAAGAGTGGACTGTACTTGCTGCTGCCTTTGTTACAGCCCAGTCCATAGGCATAATACCTACTGTGAGTAAAACCGCCATTACGACCGCCATTACTCTTTTTGACTTTTTAGTCTTCATAATTACTCTCCTCTCGTGAAATTAGCCCTATTGTCAATTTTTAATCAAAAATGTAAAATTCGTGTTACATTTTTGTTAAATCTCTCCAATGACTCTAATCTATCACAAACATCCCACCTTTTCTACAAAAAAATAGTGATTTTTGCTCTTGTTTACTGATTATTTTAGGTGTAAAATATAGTATATGTTAATATTACGCAAATATATTATGATTTTTTGTGCATTTTTACCATTTTATATTCAAAAAACATCCGAACAAAATTTTATAAAATTGTTCAGAAACGAGGATTTCTATGGCTGTAACATCACGATTTGAAATTTCCAAAAAGACCCATCAGGCGTCTTACCATATGCACTCTGCGCATGCACATTCTTATTATGAAATGTTTTACCTGATCAGCGGCGGTTGCGATTTATTTATCAAAAACAATGTCTACCACCTGACGCCCGGCAATATTACATTTATTCCCGCAGATACGCTGCACCGCACTTCTTACTCAGATGCTGCCCTGCATGAATGTGTATCGATTGAATTTACACAGAGTTATTTAAGCGAGCTGGTTGCAGAATTCGGCACAGTATGGCTGCAAAGCCACCTGTTTTCCAAAATCTTTTATCTGCCGGAGGACTGCCGCAGCGATATCAATGCCATGCTGAGTCTGATTCTTGCCGAACACCAGTCGTCTGATATTTTTTCAAACTGCATGTTAAAAATGTATTTTCAGACCTTGGTCGTGCGTATTTTACGATATATTAATGATGCTTCAATTCTGATTGTCAACAACAACACACGTGCCACCGATGAAGCACTCCAGATTGCCGTAGACTACATTAACGAACACTTTAAAAATAATATTACACTGGATGACATGGCAGAACTGCTGCACTTAAATCCTTCGTACTTTTCCAAAAAATTCAAGTCTGCAAACGGTCTGGGGTTTAAAGAATACTTAAATAATGTGCGGATTAATCATTCTGAAAAACTGCTTCTGGAAACCGGCATGAGCATTACGGAAATCGCCTTTGAATGCGGCTATGATAACAGCAACTACTACGGCGACGCCTTTAAGAAAGTAAATGGCGTGTCCCCATCGACATTCCGGAAACTGAAAGGGAATATTGTTGACCGGTGATACGGAATACAAGAAATAAAAGCTGCACAGATACAAGACATAACCTGCAATCCAATGGATATGTCCATTGCCGCATTGCAGACACTACTCTTTCTGTGCAGCCTTTTTATTTTACTTTACAATTTTATTGCCTGTTATTCCTCTGCCGATTCTTCTGCCTTTTCATAGGCTTCCAGAATCACCGCCTGTAACCGTTCTCTTGTCGAGGTGTTGATTGGGTGGGCTACATCCCTGTACTCACCGTCTGACGACCTTCTGCTTGGCATCGCAATAAATAACCCCTTATCGCCTTCGATAACCTTAATATCGTGTACAACAAATTCATCATCTATTGTAACTGATACAACTGCCTTCATCTTTCCTTCTTTGCTGATTTTTCTAACACGTACATCTGTAATATTCATAAGCGCCCCTTCTGCTGCCCCCTGTTGCAGCCATAATCTTTTTGTGTCGTTGCAGTTTTTTAGTAATAAATCGGACTGTTTTCATCAAGAATCAGCGGTTCGCCCTCACCCTTGTAATTGGTATTGGCTTTAATGGTACTTCCGCTTTCCACAATGCAGTTCTCCAGATAAGAGTTATCTCCAATATATGCATTATTTAAAATAATGCAATTCTTTACCACACTGTTATTTCCGATATAAATCTTTTTAAACAAAATCGAATTTTCAATTGTACCGTTGACAATGCAGCCGCTTGATACAAGGCTGTTGCTGACCTGTGCACCACAGTTGTACTTTGCCGGCGGTAAATCTTCTACCTTTGAATAAATATCCGGATACTGCTTAAAGAAATAATCACGGACATCTTTCTTTAAAAAGTCCATATTCGTTTTATAGTAAGACCTTACGGATGAGATATTGCTCCAATAGCTTTCCAGCTTATATCCGTAAATCTTTTTAATATTCTTATAACGTATCAGAATATCCCTTACAAAATCATGACGGTCTTCTGAAGCTGCCTTTTCAATCAGTTCAATCAGCAGTCTTCTGCGGATTACATAGATTCCTGTTGAAACAGTGGAAAGATTGGTTTCCAGCGGTTTCTCATCGATATCGGTAATCCGTCCTTCCTCTGTCATCGTTACCAGTCCGAAACGGTTAATCTCCGAACGGTCTGTCATTTTCTTGACAACCATCGTAATATCCGCTTTCTTTTCGATATGGTACTCCAGCACTTTATTATAATCCATCTTATAAATACCGTCACCGGATGCGATAACAACATACGGCTCATGGCTTGTCTTTAAGTAATTCAGATTCTGATATAAAGAATCTGCCGTGCCGCGGTACCAGTAGCTGCTGTCTGCTGTAATTGTCGGTGTAAATACGAACAGTCCGCCCTGCTTTCTGCCGAAATCCCACCACTTTGATGAACTTAAATGCTCATTTAAAGAACGGGCATTGTACTGTGTAATAACAGCCACTTTATTAATACGGGAATTGGACATATTACTTAATGCAAAATCAATTGCCCTGTAGCTTCCCGCAACCGGCATTGCCGCGATTGCCCTCTTTTTTGATAAATCTTTCATCAGTTTGTTATTGCCACCGGCCAGAATAATTCCTATTGCTTTCATACATTATCACCTGCCTTAATTATGATGCCTCCGCTTGCAAGCTGCCCTTCCTGATAATCATCAATGGTCGTCTCGCCGGAAATAGCTGTATTCTTACCTACTGTTACATTGTCCGGGATAACGGAACATTCACCGACTGTAACAAGGCCTGAATTATAAATTTGGGGTTTAAATACATTCTCTGCTTCTTCGCCTGCCCCAAGTTCAACATGGCTGCCAATCTGAACATCTTCTGCAATAATCGACTTTGTAACAATACTGTCTTTTCCGATAACAGAATTGTTCATAATAATTGAATCACGTACCACCGTGCCTTCTTCTATGACGACGCCGGCACCGATAACGGAATTATAAACCTTTCCGTAAATTTCCGTTCCATCACCGATAATACTCTTTTCTATGTAAGCATTTTCCCCGATATACTGCGGCGGAATCGTATCCGTGCGGGTATAAATCTTCCAAAATTCTTCATACAGGTTAAACACCGGGATAATATCAATCAATTCCATATTTGCTTCCCAATAAGAACTGAGTGTTCCGACATCTTTCCAGTATCCGTTGTACTCATACGCAAAAATGCGTTTATTGTTCTCGAAGCAGTACGGAATAACATGCTTGCCAAAGTCACATTCATTCTGGTCTTTCAGCTTGATTAAAGCTTCCTTTAATACCTTCCAGCTGAATATGTAAATACCCATTGACGCCAGATTGCTCTTTGGCTGCGTCGGTTTTTCCTCAAATTCTGTAATGCGGTTATCTTCATCTGTTACCACGATACCAAAACGGCTCGCTTCTTCCATCGGAACCGGCATTGCGGCAATCGTAATATCCGCATTGTTCGCCTTATGATAATCCAGCATGATTTTGTAGTCCATCTTATAAATATGATCTCCTGACAAAATCAAAACATAATCGGGATTATACTGTTCCATATACTCCAGATTCTGATAAATGGCATTGGCTGTTCCTGTATACCACTCACTGTTTGAACTCTTTTCATACGGCGGAAGTACGGTTACACCACCGACATTTCTGTCCAAATCCCACGGAATACCAATACCGATATGCGAGTTCAGTCTTAACGGCTGATACTGTGTCAGCACACCTACCGTATCAATGCCTGAATTAATGCAGTTACTCAATGGAAAATCGATAATCCTATACTTTCCACCAAAAGATACCGCAGGCTTCGCTACCTTTGCAGTCAGCACTCCCAGTCTGCTGCCTTGTCCCCCTGCCAATAACATGGCAATCATCTCTTTTTTAATCATGCTATCACCTCTGATGTTATAATAATAAACCTGTTTTGATAAAACAATTATATCATATGTGACTCATTAAGTAAAAAGAATTTTGTAAAATTCTAAATATTTTTATCCTTTAATAAAACAATTACACTTGTATATAACACATACGCAATACAATTTACATTTTATGCGGATATTTTCAAATAATACCTATTTTTCCGATATAATTTAAGATGTCAAGGGCAGGATTGTGAAAGTGCGCAGCACGGAGCAATCCATATGACATCTGTACCGAAAATATTATGTCAGTACCGGTGAAAATAAAGTTTGAATTTTTCCGCAATACGTTTATAATATGATTGTATGATGTTTTTCATCTGCTATATTTAATAAGAAAGGATTCAACCATGTATCATATTAATTTTAATAATCCTATTCATGTACATTTTATCGGTATTGGAGGAATCAGCATGAGCGGTCTTGCACATATACTGCGGGATAAGAATTTTACCGTATCCGGCTCAGATGCTGCTGAATCTGCACTCACGAAAGAACTTACTGCCGCAGGCTGTCATATTGTATACAGCCAGACGGCTGACAATATTACCAGTGACATTGACTTAGTAGTCTACACAGCTGCCATCAGGGACACCAATCCTGAACTTTCGGCAGCAAGAGCTGCGGGTATTCCTACGATTACCCGTGCCGAACTGCTCGGACAGATTATGACCAACTACAAAACTGCTGTCAATATCGCCGGTACACACGGAAAAACAACGACAACTTCCATGCTGACGGAGATTTTAATGGCAGGTAACTGTGACCCGACCATTTCTGTCGGCGGCATTTTAGACAGTATCGGCGGTAATATCCGTGTCGGACAGTCCGGTATTTTTGTAACGGAAGCCTGTGAATATACCAACAGCTTCTTATCCTTCCACCCGACCATGAACATTATTTTAAATGTCAAGGAAGACCACCTCGATTTCTTTAAGGATATTGACGATATCCGTCATTCCTTCCGGAAGTTTGCAGAACTTCTTCCTGCTGACGGCACTCTGATCATCAATGCTGACACACCGGAATATGAAACTATTACCCGTGATCTTCCATGTCATGTTCTTACTTACGGTCTTGAGCATGACGCAGATTATACAGCTGCAGATATTACCTGGGATAAATACGGACATCCTTCCTTCTCTGTTCTTTTCCAGGGCAAAAAAATCGGCAGCTATTATCTTCGTGTACCGGGCATCCACAATGTTTCCAACGCATTGGCTGCCATTGCCGTAGGACGCCTTCTGGATCTTCCGGATGAGGTAATTGTCAAAGGCCTCGGAAGCTTTACAGGCACAGACCGTCGTTTCCAGTACAAGGGAGAAATCGGCGGCGTTACCATCATTGATGACTACGCACATCATCCAACAGAAATCGAAGCTACCCTTCACGCAGCGAAGAATTATCCGCATCAGAAAGTATGGTGTGTATTCCAGCCTCATACCTACACACGTACCAAGGCTCTTCTTCCTGAATTTGCAAAAGCCCTGACTCTGGCTGACCACGTTGTACTGGCTGATATTTATGCCGCACGTGAAACAGACAATCTTGGTATTTCTTCCCAGGATCTCCAGAAACAGATCCAGGAACTTGGAACCCCCTGCGAATATTTTCCGACTTTTGATGAAATCGAGAGCTTCCTCTTAAAAAGTTGTGCACATGGTGATTTGTTGATAACTATGGGCGCCGGAGACGTTGTAAATATTGGAGAACACCTTCTCGGAAAATAATTATCCACATTATCCACATGCTTATGCACATTTCAGACGTGCCTGGCATGTGGATTTTTTTGTGTATAACCTACTTGACATAATTCAACAGCCAAATTCAACAAATACCGCATTTTTCTTACAAAATTAAGGTTTTTGTTAGTTGCTGATAATGTTATCCTCAAAGTTTTCCACACTATCCACATTTTCCACATGGAAATTGGTGCACAACTTCTGTGAAAATAGACTATTCTCAAGTAAAAGCGGTTGTGCTATAATCCTTTTTAGCATGGCGGACTTTGGGATATCACCTGAAATATCTGCTGTATTTTAGAAAGGGAGCTGCTGATCATGAGCCTGATTTCACTTCAGAATTCCTCTGAACTGGAGGTAACGATTCTTTCCAATCGCTTTATTGACAATTTCATGCCTCGTGCCAACGGGGAGTTCGTAAAGGTATATATCTACCTTCTCCGGATGGTATCTGCCGCTCCTTCTTCTTTCAGCCTGGAGCATATGGCAGACAGCCTTTTCTGCACGGAAAGAGATATTTCCCGTGCGCTGAAATACTGGGAGAAGCAGGGACTCCTCTCGCTCTCCTACACCGCC
>OLFY01002382.1_pt1 | contig 18999 bp, 26 predicted proteins | sample 1605611 | NCBI WGS metagenome assembly OLFY01 (sample SAMEA3888923, study PRJEB22519) | human gut metagenome | biome: human gut; feature: human-associated habitat; material: faeces | place: Denmark | collected 2011
TCCATGTGATTTCCAAACATTCCGGAAACGGAATCTACAACGGTCAGAATGCCGTATTCTTTTAAAAGCGGACAGATTTTTTCTACCGGATTGAGCATGCCGCTTGGGGTGTCACAGTGAACAACGGTCGCATATTTATAATCATGATGCTCCTTTAAATAAGAAGAAAGAGCATCCGGGTCGATGGCATTCAGGCGGTCGGCATGATAAAATTCCGGCACACCACCGTACATGGATACAAAGTCCGCAAAGCCTTCGCCGTACACGCCGTTCTCAATGATGAGCACCTTATCTCCCGGCTCCGTGAGGGAGGCGCAGGCAGCTTCCAGACCTAAAATTCCCTCTCCATCCAAAATGAGAGTTTCGTTTTTCGTGCCGAGCAGGGAGCTGATCAGTTCGCAGGTATCTTTATAAAATTCTACGAAATCTTCATCCAGATCAGGATTGGTACATACGAGGCTTCTTGCCATACGCACATTTTCTTTTACCTGGGTTGGCCCAGGAGTCATGACTTTATACATAATTACTTCCTTCTTTATCATAGATTGTTTTGTAAATGAGATTGATGTTACACAGCTTATAACATTTTATTTACGATTTTCTGAAGCTGTCCGACGATCAAAAGAACGATGACAGCAGCAACACCGATCTGGACAAGGTTTCCAGGAATGGAAGTAACCGGTGCGATCCAGTTTCCGTAAATGATACCCTCTGCAATGTAGTAACCAGCGACTTTGATCACGCATGCAACTGCGATCGCAAGTGTGTTCCAGCCAAAACCGTGATGTTTTTCTGTGATGGCACCTACGGCATATCCCATCAGACCGACAATGATCAGTGTGAATGGAGCCCATGCAGTCCAGCCGGAGAGCAGATCGAAGAGTCCCATGCCGACTCCGCCGGCGATCGCACCACTTTTCTTACCAAAAATAATGGCGCAGATAAAAAGAGGTACGTTTCCGAGATGGATCAATCCGCCGTTTGCAGTGATTGGAAGTCTTATATTAATAAATGCAGTGAATACGTAGGTCAGGGCAATAAAAAGAGCCGTGATCGTGATAAAACGGATATTTGATAAAGATTTTGAATCAGCAGTCTGTGCTGTAGAGGTAGTTGATGTTTTCATAAATAAAATTCTCCTTTTTATGGTTTGTATTTGTCTCAATTCCCAGGATTGTTGTTGGGATTACTATATACAAAAACTGTCATGAATTAAAAATCCAGTTTAAAACAAATTGACCATGCCAGTTTTAAATATATAATAATATTGACAAAACAATACTATATGATGTATAGTATTAAATAAGAAATAATATTACAAATAAAATAACAAGGAGTGAGTACATGGTATTTAATACAGGCGCAGCCCTTTTGGATGCGATTGTTCTTGCTGTCGTGTCAAAGGAGGAAGAAGGAACCTACGGATATAAGATCACGCAGGATGTGCGGAAAGCGATTGAGGTTTCAGAATCCACACTGTATCCGGTTTTGCGGAGACTGCAAAAGGATGGATACCTGATCGTGTATGACAGGGAGTGCGGAGGAAGAAACCGGAGATATTACCAGATTACGGAGACCGGCGAAGAAAAGCTGGCAGAATACCGCAGCGAGTGGGAATCGTATTCTTCGAAAATATCAGAACTATTTTCAGGAGAGGAGTCAGAAGAATGAATAAAGAAGAATTTTTAAGCAAAAGATACGCCATTGATTTAAAGCTAAAAGAATTGAATGGAGAAAGGGAACAGTTGGAAAAGGAATACATTGAATCTAACCAAGGATTCCCTATTGGAAGCAAAGTCTGTATAACGGTCCCGGCTCATGAAAGGATATTAGTTCCCGAAGCGAAGAAGTTAGCCTATATTGCAGATTATGATATTGATGATAACGGAGAGGTTGTACCCTCTTTAAGACAGTTGGATTGCAATGGGGGCATGTCAGCAATACCTTTATTTGTTAATTTAAAGAAGGCTATAATTGAATTAGCGTAAATCAGATTAGGAATGAATATGAGTGGAAAAGATGTATTAAGGCTATTACTTATCAGTTACGGTTTTTGCCGTAATATTGAGATAATTACTTATATTGGAGATGGTGGATGGATTGGTTACGAAGTATCGGCTAGTAATGACGATGGCATTGAATACTATGCAGTAGATTGTGAAGGTTTACTTTTTCATATATACGAGATACAGAAATTTATGAGAGATGGAAATATTGAACCTCGTTTAATGCTTGGAAACTCTAGCAACAAACATCTTCTTTCAGATGAGTCTTTAAATAAGCTACTGAATATGTCAGAGAATAAAAATTACTGTAAAACAAACCCTTATGAATAGGCGTAAAACTGATATAGATATGAACAATTTAAAACTATATATTGCCCGTGACGAAGGCAAATGGGATGAAGATGTACAAAAGGCAGGAGAACTGAACCTGTTCTATGACACCCCGCAACTTCTGTTTAACGTAAAAGACTGGACATCATACTGGGGAAATGCCCGTAAGATAGCACATATTCCATCATACATGTATCCTCAAATCAAGGATAAGGAGTGTTATGTTTTCAACAATCTTGAATTATACCAAAGTTTCAACTAATAAGAGAGAGGATAGGCAGTTAGCCTATCTTCTCTTTTCGTATTTTCTTTTCATTTTTCTTCTTTCCACCCGTGTCATTCCCATGCTTTGAGCAATACCGAACAGGATTTCCTTTTCCGAATCGTTAAGCATATCATATACTTCTTCTTTGCTTTTTCCGCTAATCATAGCCATAAAAATCTTTTTCATAATGATTTATTTTAGTTTTTTCTTACAACAATCGCAAATTTCGTCTTTTATAGGCTTTGTAAATAAAGCACCTACATATCCTGCAAGGTATCCGGCTTCTTCTGATGACGGCTTTATGCCATAATGATCAATTATATGACCAATCATGTGTTGTTTTTCATGCTCTAGTGTATTCATAAATTCTTCATCAGACGTACTGTGGCTGATAATGATTACAGTGCACTTATTGTTAGAATACGTTACACCGTAATTGTATTTTTCAGTCTTTATCTTATCCGTTATCCTGTTCAGCAAATGAAAAGGACAGCCAATATATTCCAGTCTGTATATCGCTCTTAAATAAGAGTATTTATCCACAGAATAGAATACATCAACCGTCCAGTCATATTCCTCAATGTATAGTCTTTGTCGTACCATAGCAATCAGATATAATCCTCCCAAGAGAAAGGTGTTCCACAGGCTATACACTTTGCGTAATACTCGTCAAGAGCACGGGTAGGGCTTCCGTCAACATCGTCAAGATAGTCTTTTACAAACATACAGGCATATTGCTCATTGACTATGGATGAACCCATATAGTCGGCACGTACCATATTCAATACATAAACCTTGTTGTATTCCACATCATTCTTCAACTCAACATTGAATTGCTTCATTAATGTTTCCACTTGATCCTTGTCATACGGGTGTATTTTGTTTCCGTTCCTGTCTTTCATTTTGGAAACGGCATATTCACATAATTTCTTAGAGAAGTTCCATCCGTGTTCTGCAAGATATTTTTCCATTCCCGAAGGAAGTTTCTCATATACATCTAATCTCGTTCTTTCCATAGCTTTTGTTTTTAAAAAGATAGCCCGTAGCAAACCACTACGGGCTTAAACCAATTTAATTAGCGTCTACGTCTGGCGTAAGGACCAGTACCTTTGACTCCACGTCTTTCTCCGTATTCATCGTCATCATCCCACATTCTTTCGCCATATCCGCCACCTCGTCCGCTACGTCCACCGCGTTCACCATAGCGATCTTCCATTTCTTCCATAGCGTCACGATAACCTTCTTTATACGCTTTTTCTAATTCCCGGTCCATATCTTCACCTTCAAAGCTACGGCCCATTCCATATACTTTCCAACCCATAGTGTTTATTTTTTATTGTTGTTATTATTATTGTTTGTATGTTGCACGTCAGGCAATTTGATACCAGAAGCAGCAAGTTGTGCAAGTATATCCTTTATCTGTGACAATTCACCTTTAAGTTCCTTCATTTCCTTGTCCTGCTGTGCCTTTTCGGCAAATGCAGGATTCAATGCTGTAAGCATCTCATCGCAGCTTTTGATTACTTTCTGATGGTATTCCACAGATTCCACAACCCTTACACTACTTATTTTCATTGCTTCTATCTCTGCATTGATGGCATCCTTGCTTTCCGATACAACCACATTTCCGCCTACTTGGGAAAAGTCTGCTATACTAAGATTGGCTGGCAACTTTTGAAAATCAAGAGTATCATCTCCAACCTTAACTTTCACATCCACAACCATTTCATTTTGCGGAAGAGGATATGCTGTATATCCGTTCTGATATTTAGGAACAGGATTTGAAACACTTACCACAGTACCCACATCGCATCTTGGGTTTTCCCCTTTATGCAATATGAAAAACTGCTGTCCTTGTCGTATTGATTGAAACATACTTATTCTAACTTTTTAATATCATTTTACAGTGCTTCTAGCCTGTGCGGCAGTAGCAGGTGCAACGATATGATTAACTACTTGAAATATCCCATTACATTTGTCGTAATAGACAAAGTATTTATTGCCTTGTGAAATTTCACTAGACGGAATCTGATCTCCCGAACCGTTTACCAAAGGAACCTTGCTTGTGGATGTTGATGTGGTATTTGTCAATGTAGTAGCTACAGAAACAAGATACGCATCAGATCCGGCAGCAGGAACATGATTTACGCTTAAAAGCAAAATACCTTGATTTGGCAATCGTCTGAACAGACACGGGTTAATACCATAGATAACCTCTGAATTTGTCGTATCTGTTGTTACAGAAGATGTCCGAACAAACGGTATTCCTCCAAAGTCAAGTCTATGTACTCCTTTAAAACGGTTAGCATTATATCCCATCATATAAGGATTAAAAAAATAACTCATAACTTTTCCCTTTCTTTATAATTTTACTATCTTTGCATCGGGATAGATAGGATCGATCAACCTATTGAAAAGGGTTTGCTAACGCCCTTCCCTCTTTTTCTATGTTAGCATCACTAAAACGAGTTAGCAATGACAAACGAAGAATTTATTAAGAGCATCTCCTTGGAAGGAGAAATTTGGAAGGACGTAATCGGATATGAAGGATTATATATGGTTTCTTCATTTGGTAGAGTGATTTCACTAGAGAGAAAAGTTTCAAATGGGAAATCATTTAGAATCGTTCCTTTTACTATTAAAAAACCAAATATCATCAATGATAGAGTTAATTATAAACGATATGAATACCATTTATATAAAGGTAAAAGAGAAAGAAAAGCAATAACTGCACATAGAATTGTTGCTACTGCATTTATTCCTAATCCTAATAATTATCCTTCAATAGACCATATAGATGGAAATCCGTTTAATAATCATATCTCTAATTTAAGATGGTGTACTAACTCTATGAACATGAATAATCCTATAACAAAGAAAAGAATTTCATTAGCTAAAAAGGGAAAATTAAATAATTCTAAGAGTATTCCAGTAGTTCAATTAAAAGATAATGAATTAATCCAAATTTATCCTTCTGCTATGGAAGCTAAGAGAAAAGGATATATTTTATCTTCTGTTTTAGAATGCTGTAAAAGCAAATTGAAACACCATAAAGGATATAAATGGATGTTTTTATCCGATTACGAAGCCCAATTCAATAAGTCAAAGAACTCTTAACTAAACTTTAGCAATTGCAACCACAGTTGTCACCAGCAGCATAACCTGCACCAAAACCAGCCATGAACGGATAACCTCCATAGCAGCAATTAGGATTTGGCACAAAGTATGCTGGAACAGGGGCGGGTGCTCTAAGCTGTCCAACGATATTAGCGGTCTGTGCCTGCTGAGAAGCAGCTAAAGCTAAATTGCTATTTTCCTGTCTCAGAGCATCAATCTTGTTTTGCATTTCACGCATTTCAAGCTGACAGAACTTGTCATTGATGATTGCGCTTTGAGCATCAATCTTACTTGACAAGATGTTAAACTGAGTGTTTGCATTGCTTGTCAAAGTATTAGTCTGCTCTACCGTAGCCAAACGGCTATCACATCCTTGACGTTCAATAGCTGTACGGATATCGCAGCAGCAAGAAGCAAGCTGAGAACCGATAGCTGCACTATTGGACTGAATTGAGTTGATGATCTGTTGAGAGGAAAGACCTACCTGGTTACCAACTTGCTGAATCTGTCCTTGAATCTGACAGATAGCATTTTGCAACTGTTGAGTAGAGCAGTTCAAAGAGCTAGCCAACTGGTTGATAGCTGTTCCGTTTCCTTGAATAGCGTTCATCAACAATTCACGTCCTGCTTGATTGTTCAATTGAGCAGGGATTCCGTTTGCTCCATTGCCAAACCCGTTACCGAATCCGTTACCACCCCACAGGAAGAAGAGCAGGATAATCCAGATCCAATAGCAACCAGCACCACCCCAAGCGTCTTGATTTCTGTTACCATTCATCAAGGCTGCTACAAGATTGGGGTCTAATCCTTTATTCTGCAACAGTGCAGGAATCATTGACATAATACCTGCGCTTTCTCCAGCGGCAGGATTGTCGAACATAAAAATTTTGTCTGAACCCATAATATTGTAATTTAATGTGTGTGTATTATAACTCCCGTAAAGACTGTGCACTCATCTTTACGAAAGTAAATTTACAACATGGGTTGTCTAAACAAAAATAAAAATTTCGCAGTATAACCTATTATGTTTCAGATAGTTTAAACTTGTTAAAATAAGTTATTTGCTTGTGTGTTGTTTTTCCTATTCGTATATTAGCGTAATAATTTTAAAATAGAGGAATTGAAGATGAAAGAATTAAAAAAATGGAATAATAATCCAATAAAGATTACGTATTTAATACCTAGTGGAAACAAGTACGCTTATATAAAATTAGGTGACACTGTTGATCTGACGAACGGAACATATAAAATAACCGCTTTGGATAATGAAGAAAACATTTTCCAAGCGGTTAATATGGAGAATAAAGATGATTGTGTTACAATGTATGCGTATGAGGTTGTCTAGCTTTTAGTCTTGTATTTGCCCCTTGACTTCTTTGGACGTATAAGCCCGTTGTTTTTAAGAGCATCCAATGTTTCTTTCAAATAAACGGGTTTTGTCATTCCTTGTACTCTCACGGGAGATAATAACGGTTGTACGGGATGAAACTTAGTGCCTTTGTATGTAAGCCTTGCAAACTCGGTGTCACTCACATCAAGATACTTTATGGCATTTTCTCTATCAAAATAAGACGGTATGATAGTTGATTTGTTTATTGCGTCAGTAAGGAAGTTGAACTGTTCCGCATCAACATTCGAGTTTCCGCTTTTCAATGCTAGAGATATTCCGTCAAGTAAGGAAGCTAATATAGTGTTATAATTCATGCCCATGACTTACTCGATAGATGATATGTTTGCTGTTCCCGTAATATTTACCTTGCTTCCCGGTGTAACTGAAAAATATTCCACTGTTCCTGCCGGAAGAAGCATTCCTGTTGGTGCTATCCTGCTTGACCTGCTTTTCGTTTCCTGTACCAATGAGATACGGCATCCTTCTGATGTAGCTACCCTTATCAAGTTTGACAATACTGTGTACTCCTTATCGGTAACATCTTCGGATGCTGATATTCTTGCAGCTACTATACCTTTTAACGCTTCATCTTTTGAAGCGTTTTTGGTGGAGAAATATCCACCTATCTGTTGTTTGTCATTGCTCTCCATATCCTTTTAAGTAATATTGTTTAACACTTTCGGCAAACTCGTTCAGCTTTACATAATCTGCATCAAGTTTGTTTAAAATACCCTTTCTAAGAGCGGCTTCTTCTTCTCCGTTGGGAAATTCATCTTTTATGGCGGCATCTACCGTTTTATCGTATGATACAGGATTCTTTACACGCTGCACATCGGCTTTCCATTTTTTGACAAACTTTCCTTGTACAATATCACCCATACTGTCCATTTCAGGTTCGTCAACTTGTTCAATGTTTAAATGAACATTGCTATACCCAGTACCTAAATCCAAGATAAAGGTAGGTTTCTCGTCAAAAATCAAACCTCTTTCCATATTTTAAATATCTAATGTACCATCAAAATAATAACCTCTATTGAATTTTATGACAACATCTTCCAAAGGTAAAAGACTTTTGTCTACTTGGGAAAGGAACGTTCCTAATGCTTCGTATCCGCCTTTCACAAAGCATTTTTCTCCTTTGAACAGTATCTGCATTCTTACCCATGTACTATTGTCCTTCTTTGTAGATGGTCTTACATCAAAATCAAGAATGTCTATATGTTCATCGACAAGTTTGTCTATCTTTACATCTTTTCCGTCAAACTTCCTTGACACTCTTATATTCAAGTCACTAATCTTTGTCATGTGGCTATTATTATTAACTAAAACTTTATTAATTAAGTTTTTAGAATCACAGTGCATCAACATACCCATATAACTCGTAATTGATTTTGGGTTATTACGTTTTGACGCAAAGTTTTTCTTTATTCTCTTTCTTATTTTGGTATGACCAGGAGTAAAGACGAATCCACCGAAATCTATTCCTTCTGAAACGGGGAATATCCTGTAATTTTTCTTCATCTCCAATTTCTTTTCATACCACAGGTAATTTCTTATCCTCCACAGCCATTCATGTAACTGTTTCTTATCATGGGATAATATCACCATATCATCGGCAAATCTGAAATAATGCTTTACTTTGAACTGCTCCTTCACAACATGATCCAAAGACCTTAATACCAAATGGCTTCCTATCTGAGCGTCAGGATTGCCAATAGCTAGACCTTTATTGCTATAATTAAGCGTATTCATAAGCCATAACGCATCCCTGTCTTTCAAGTCTTTGCTATATGCCTTCTTGTAAACGCTGTGTCTTACGGACGGATAAAACTTCTTAATATCCATTTTCAAAACGTATATTTTCCCGTTTTTGTCCATTTCAAGCAATATCCGTTTCATCTTTCTCACAAGGGAGTGCTTTTTAACCTTACTTGTAATACCCCTTTTGGGCAGACAGTTATATGAATCAAGTGTAAGGCTTTTTGTCCATCTGTCCATCATGGGCATTAAAAGGCTGTGCTGGACAATCCTGTCTGGGTAAAACGGGAGTTTGTGTATCTCCCTTACCTTTCCTGCATCAGTCACTTTCTCTATCACCTCATACTTGCTTACATGGTATGATTTGTCTTTGAGCATCTGATAAACATTCTGATGATATTCATCCTTATGTTTCTCATAATCCCTCACACCCCTGTGATTTCTCTTTCATTTCTTTGCCTTTTCAGCAGCAGAGATAATATTATCCATACTGCTTATCGTTTCAAAAATATTGTTCAATCTTTTCATCTTACGTGCTTTTCTTTGTCCGTTGAGCCAAAGCTAACTAACTTTCCATATACCTACAACTGTAAATGTACTAATAAGTTCCCATCCTCAAACAATGGGTTGTCTTGACATTTTTCATCTTCCTGACGAGGCTTCTGTATAGCAGTAATTTTTTTAGCACGTTAGCTGCCACCGATGTTCGTGTTCGCGTTCGAAGGATCATGGTTCAAATTACCATTCCGCAGAGAACAATTGTCGTTGTTCGACTTACCACCAAAGTAAACACCACCATTCTACAGACCGCCTTTTTTCAACTAACCGCCTTTGACAGACTTATTTAACTTTGCTGACGCATTTGGTTAGATTTTTAATTATGCAAACTTAAACATTATTAATATATTTTGCAAGTTTTGGGAGGGGGATTTTTCACTTCGTGAAAAATTAGGGTTGGGTTATTGTACAACGAAAGCCGCCACCGATGTACGTGATCGCGTACGAAGGAGCAAGGTTCAAAAGACCAGCCCGCAGAGAACAATTGCCGTTGTTCGACCGACCACCAAAGTAAACACCACGCCTTCCAATCTTACCCGAACCTGCATTTCCCGTAAACCAGTTGTAATGACATTCCCCCGTGTGAAGATTGCTTCCCTTGACCTCTCCAATGAGCGAGTTCTCAAAGTTCTTCGTTATGTATCCTTCACCTCTAGCCATAGAACCGACAAAATCATACGTATTCTCAAATCCATAAGATTCCCCTGGATTCTTATCTGCGGCTACATTGTCTGTAGTCAGATTGTTTACGTCATAGGTCTGATAAATATCTATGGACGTAGAATCGTGCATGACACAATCTATCCCACTGTACCACATCCATATATCTCCCCAACCGGCAATACGTCCGCGAATGATAGGTTGCGTGAAGCATATTTCTATTTCACGGTCTGTCACTGCCGCATTATCCGGGATACTCCATCCGCTGGTAACAGTTGCAGTGACAAACTTGGCTACGATACCCGACATCTCCCCGTCAGCCAATCCGTTATGACCTTGGAAGTTGTAGTATTTGTATTTTGTGCTTTCATATTCAAACTCGGTGTCGGGAGAGACATTGTGTTCCTTTGCGTATGACATGGCAAGCTGTGCTTCAAACATCTTCATGCAAGGACGGTAGTTGTTTATAAGCTGTGAAAAATTGTAAGCAATTCCTGTTTCTGATGCTTTAAATCCTTGCCCGTTCATCTTGTAATACACATAGGTCTGACCGTCCGCCTTCTTGAATCTGACGCCTGTCATTTTCCCCCAGCTTGACGCATCGGGGGCTGAATCGTTGGATGATATTCCTTTTCCGCAAACAGACTGTGCGTGTAGGTCTTTTGTCCTGAATTTGATAAAGAGAAGCGTACACCACACTTCAAGGTCAAGGGCGAACGCATTGGCGTAAGGATAGTTCTTTGCCGTATCCGTATTTTTGTTTCTAGCATACTTCTCAAAATCAAAACGTGATACATTTGTCGTAGGCCACCCGTTTCCTTCCATTATGTTCACGCCTAGATTTCCTGCTGCCGTTGTTCCTTTTACCGTGTTGTCAAAAATAGATCTCTGCTTCCCATCCTTTATCGTGGAATAACCGATACTCATTCCGAACGGCTTTATCTCTATGGCCGTATCGCCACCGTATGTAAACGGAGCGTCACTGACGAGCCTTCTTTCGTATGTATCATCCGTTCCTCCGTTGATTACCCAGAAAGGCTTGGTGTTTACAAGCATGATGTCACTTCCGTCATCTGTTACATCAGTTCCGTCAATAACAATATTTGACGGGCTACCGTCAGCCATTTTGAAGAAATTGGTCTGGTCAAGGAATCCTACTACCTTACCGTCCTTTACCTTTGCCACACGGAACGAGTTGAGGATAGGATGGGATTGTTTGAACTCTTCCTTTCCTATCCATGTCTGAAATACAGGGTCTGTCTGTCCTCTTCTCATCTCCACTCCATACATATTACCCTGCTGCATCTTTATCTGTTCGAGAAGCGTTTTGTAGTCATTGGTAAAGTCGTTTGTGGATAACGCCTTGCCGTCCACCTTGTCTACCTTCTTGTCTAGGGCTGTTTTCTGTGCGGTGGATACAGGCTTTTCTGCATCGGACGTATTGTCCACATTAGACAGACCTATATTGTCTTTCGTTATATTGACATTCCCTGTCCTGTAAGACTGTTCGGCATTACCTTTCACGCCTATGACGGTATTCTTCTGTGCGCCTTTCTCTATCCCGTCAAGTTTGGTTTTTAACTGGGTAGTAAAGTTATTGTCTGTATGCACATAGTTTTCGTCCATTACCATGCCTTGTCTTATCTTAGACACCGTGACGGATTTGTTCTCTTTAGGGCTTCCCGTCACACATGGTATCATCTCTTCTCCCGTAGCGGTCTCAACGGGAGGCATCTGTGAAATTTTAAGATTATCTTCCATTATATTATTCCGTTAATATTAAACCATCGTTTTCAAGCAATATGCTGTATCCATTTTCAGTGATTACGGTATTCCGAAGAACCTCTAGCGTTATCCTTGAATCAGCAAGCTTCCATGAATTGTCAGAAAACGGCATATACCCGTCTTTCTTTACAGACAGCGACATCGTGCCATTTGCCATACCCCGTACTTTTACCGTACCGTCAGACAATGTTTTGTACTGTATACCTTCCACCGTGACCGTTGCATCCTGTATGGGTGAGCCTGATACGTCCACCACCGTTATCGTTACGATAGCCTTCGGTATATAGTAGTCAATCAAATCCTGCTCGGTGAATCCGTCATTCTGTTTGGTGGGGACGGAATCGAACCCGAAGGAGTTGTAGAAAGCTGAACTAATCCATCCGCTATCATGGTCAGTATTGCTAAAGAATACAGGAGTTTTAGTTTTATCACCTGTCACATCATTGTTTACTATGGTGATTATTTGCTTTTTGTTTAATAAAGCGGAAACTATTGTAGATTCATTCAGTGTTCCATCAATATAGGTCTTGCCGTTTGAGTTCCTACTATTATAAGCAATACTACCTTTGTCATTGAATACGGCAAACAGCCAAGGTTCAGTAGTATTCAGTCTTTGGTCATAGATAAACTTTCCATCAATGAACGGATTGATAGTTACAAACAACACCTTAACGCCCTGCTGTAAGTTCTGTATTTGCCCATAATCATCCACTCCGTCTGTCACTAGGGCGTTGGGATATCTAGGTATAAACTCTATTGTTACATCCATATCTCCTGCACTTCCTGTAACTCCTATGGCGTTATACAATAAAGTGGTTCCTTCGGGATAAGTCAATGTAACTTCATGTTCCCCGTTGTCAAAAGTATAAAATCCGCCATTTCTGTTTACCAAACTAACCTGCCTACCATCAGAAAGTCCTGTAACCTTAAATCTATGTGTAGGATTGGAATTTGACGGAACTATGTTTACCATGTTATCTGTGGTGGATAGTTTCTTAGTAATATGTATAACCCTGTTATCCGTAACAGTAACATTTGCTCTATCGGGTAGAATATTGGTGCTAGAAATGTCATACCCACCCACACCGCTCATTGCAGCGAACAGGAAATTGTTAAGTTTCAGCGGCCTGTTGTTTCCGCTATGGTCTTGCAGGTATGGATTGGCTTTTAGTATCTCGTTTGTGGGAACGGATTGTCCTGACGGTAGCTGGGTGATGGTAATGTTACAAGCACCGACAATATTGCCGTTTCTGAATGACAGATTACCGTTTACGGTTCCTAATGGCGGAATATCATATGTTCCGTCTTGTGTGATATTAACTAATTTTACATTAGCACTATATCCCCAGTATAATTCCTGCCCGTCAACTATACCTTTCACTTCCACTTTCATTCCTGGGAAATTTTTTGTTTGGTCAGGAATGCAGCATTTTACTGTATCGTTCAGTGTAGCAAATCTAGTTATGACAAATGAGGTGCTTGTTATAATTACATCAGCATTTACAGATGGATGTGATCTCCAATCATTAAAGTTTTGGCTGTATGTATCCACAGGCTTTGACATATCGTACCAGAACACCATGTGTTTTGGTATCCATTTTTCTATCACCTTGTTTATATCGGTTTTTCCTGTACCTGCCGATTTTACAAGTCCAAGTTTTCCTATGTTAAAAAAACCTATTTTTCTCATTTTTCGTCCATTTTAACCCACTCATCAGATAAAAGCAGCTTCTCAAACTCTCTTGTGCCAGTGTCGTATGTGTCGTAAGGGAAAGGGTGTTCCGTTCCGTCCTCAGGTAACGTCATAGGCATCACTTCCATAACCTTCTCGGTATGGATAATATAATACAGACCGTCTGTCGATTGTCTGAAAACGGACAGATCATCTTCCGAAAACATAATCTCGGCATCTATTTTTGGTACTATGGAAAACTGCATATTATGAATTTTATCTATTATCGCAAAGATAATTAAAAAAAAGTTAAACGTATTGGTTGCATACGGTTTTATGTCGTATATTTGCTGAAAATTAAAAAAAAACATATCTATGAATGTATTGAGTTTATGTGACGGGATAGCTTGCGGACGTATTGCACTAGAAAGAATGGGATATACAGTGGAAAGATATTATGCAAGCGAAATAAATGCTCCTTCCATTAAAGTGGCATTAAACAACTATCCTGATATTGTTGAATTGGGTGATATAAAAAATTGGAAAGAATGGGATATACAGTGGAAAGATATTGATTTATTGATTGGCGGAACACCATGCCAGGATTTCTCACAGTTAGGGAAAGAGAAACTGAACTTCGATGGCGAGCGTTCGGGATTATTCTTTGAATATGTCAATATACTGAACCATATCAGACAGTTCAATCCTAACATAAAATTCCTGCTTGAAAATGTGAAGATGAAATCCGATTGGGCTGACTTGATTTCGTCACATCTTGGAGTAGACTATGTGTATATCAACAGTTCCGATTTCTCCGCGCAAATGAGAGCAAGATACTACTGGTGCAATTGGGAAATACCTGCATGGAAGGACAAGGGAATACTGTTCAAGGACATCATTACGGACGGGTATGTGGAGAAAGACAAATCATGGTGTATGCTTGAATCATGGAACAGATTTGCCAAGAACCCCGAATCGTTGTTAAGAAGATATAAAAAATCACTCACACCGTTGATATTCAACTCACCCGACTGTAATCCCGAAAAAGGTTTCAGAACGCCCAATATTACGGAAGCGGAAAGATTGCAGACAGTTCCAGAAGGATACACAAAGTCAGTACAGCCACATATAGGGATGGGGCTTCTAGGAAATGGATGGACTGTAGATGTTGTTAGTCATATTTTTAAAGGAATAAAATGAACCCGATAGTTAGTCATATATTCGCATTCCTTTGCGGATGCTCGTTTGTCATACTTGGTGCTATTTATTTTGGAACGAAAGGAGATTGAATGGAATAATAGACGGGGTGCTAAATGAATTGTGCGATGGAATGTGTGTAGAGTGTGATAAGTGCTTTATCAATCGTGGGAAAGTAACGGATAAACACTCCCCCTTGCTGGTAAACGGCAAGGGGGATGATTGTTCTTATAACCTCGGGCCCATAGAAAGAAGCAATGTACTTCCCTTATATGCCGCACTGTTAAGGCTTACCAAATTACCATTAATGCAATATTTTTTACTTATAGAACAATAAGGGAAAAATATAGAACATAAGGAATATTCATAGAAAAATAAGGGTAAATTATTTACATTTTTATTTACAAATAAAATATGAATATATTGAAGTCGGAAAAACAAGTATAAAACAGATAGCTTTTATAGATTTCTACTGCCTGATGTATTTTTCCGGGGATTTTTGAGATTTTATTTGATTTTGTTTTACATTTCTACGTTTAGAATACTTCTGGTTAGCCCTTGTCAGATCCTTGATGATCGTTTCATCAAACACCTCGGAATATATCTCTGTTGTCTTGACCGATGTATGCCCCAAGAGTTTTTGGACGGTGGTTATCGGAACGCCTTGATGTACCAACAGAGTAGCACAAGTATGACGACTTGTATGGTAGGTAAATTTCTTGCTGATATGCGCCATCCTTCCCAATTTCTGCAATGTCCGATTAGTGTCCGAATTGCAACCTAATGCAGCCAGTTGTTCGATGCTGTCGTATTTCCGCATTATACCCAGAGCCTTCCCGTTAAACAGCAGATATAGCGGAATATTGAGTTTTACGCCTGTTTTGATGCTATTCATAACTAGCCATTCCTTTCCATCAACTGTTACGAGATTTTTATAAGTCAATTGCTTGAAATCAGAGAATCTCAATCCGCAATAGCAGCAGAAGAGAAATGCGTCCAGTATGTGCCGGCTGTTGTTCTTCCTGTCCGGCAGTTCAAGATTCTCCAGTTTCTCCAAGTCTGCGGGCATCAAGAAGTTATGTTCCTTCTTCTCTTTCTTGATCTTGAACTTACGGAAAGGGTATGCCTCCTGTAATATATAACCTTCGTTTATTGCTTCGTTAACCAAGGTACGCAGTATTCTCATGTGTTTTCCTACCGTGTTTACCTTCAATCCTTTGTTGCGAAGAAATGCGTCAAACTCCTTTAGAAACGTATAGTTTATATCGGTAAACTCTATCACGCTCCGAAATTCCTTCAAAGTGGCTACCGTGCCCAGCATGTTATCCTTGGTTCCCGGTTTTCTATCAGAGTTCTCTATCGTTTGTATTGCAAATTTTAAAAAAGACACAACTGGTTTAATTCCCTTTTTTACAGCCTCCTTTAACGTGGAAAGGTTTGATTCAAGCCCTCTTTTCCAGTAGCTAAGTTCTATAGCCTGCAACTCCAGTATCTTCTCGTATAGCATTGCGTTAAGCTCATTCGATTGCGGATGGTTAATTACTTGAGCGCCATCCTTACTCCAACACTCCGGCTTGAGGTAAACATTGGTCTTCAAGTAGATTTTCCTTTGATTTAAATAAGCTTCAACCTGTACAAGAGCCGTGCCTTGCTTATTCAGTTTCTTTTGGCGGTTAAAGACCAACCTGTATCGTATCTTCTCTAGCATATTTTTATTTTAAATTTAGCTATTTCCTCCAAAATAATCAAATTCGACAATATTAATCTTATAATCTCGACCTGGGAGGACTGATGAATAATTTGAAGCTGTTTCCGTTCATGGACAGAGGTAATTTAGATTCTAATTCAGATTTTGATTCATTGTCCAATACTGGGTATTACAGTATGCAAAGATGCGAACTATCACCTAATGGACCAGGCATTCAATGGGGAGTATTGGTCAATATTAAAACGAATGGAGGTTATAGGCTTCAAATTGCAACAAATAACAACACAGTGATAAAGATAAGATTAGGAGATACTTATTTCAGACCTTGGAAAACCCTTTCTTTGACATGATTTTCTTAAAAATCGAGAGCTGGAAGGACTGTTAGGAGTTAGCAGTAGTACTATATTTAAAGGAAAAGGGTATATCCAGTTAGAAACTGAAAACGATATTGATAAAGTGTATGAGCCTGGAGTATATGCAATAAAAGGCACTTCATACAATGATCAAACGCTTCTTGTCTTCAGTCATAACCTGGGACAGTCAACAGTACAATTTAGGACTAATAACTATGGTGGTTTTTTAGTGTTTAGAATAAAATGGTGGAATGGTGCTTGGGGAACCTGGAAGACGGTTTCTTTGACATAAAATTTATCTGTTTGCACTTCTGGAAGGACTATTCACAAGTTTGAAACTATTTCCATTTATGTTCAGAGGCGATGTCAACGTAACATCTTATGACGAAACGGGTGCGTTGGATACTGTAATAGAAATGGGTATTTATAAAGTTAAGCCGAAACAAGGTGTATGGGGAACCTTGGTCGTATTTAATGCCTTCGATGGTGCGGGTGGGGTCGTACAAAAACTATATAATGCAACAGGAGCTAAATATAGAGTTAAAAACTCAAATACAGATAACTTATGGACTGATTGGAAATCTTTTTAACGAAAAATTCCAATTGGTTCATGCCTGGAAGAACTGATTGGTTTTCCTTATCGTGGATACAAGTTAGCAACAAATGAAAATTTAGATAGTTTTATTGAGCGGGGAGTATGCGTTTTAGGACAACCTGATGCGAGTGGTGTAGGTCCTAATGATCATGGAATGCTTATATGTGGAGTGACTCCATCAGGAGGAATATTTCAAGTCATGTTTTCTATTAGGAATAAGATTTACCATAGATATAGAAGCACAAGTGGAGTATGGAATCCATGGTATGTTTATACATCATCAGTTTATAATCCATAAATACTATACAGGAAACTGTCTCTATGTCAGTTTCCTGTAAATGGTAATATTAGTTTTTGGGATTCTTGGTGTACAATTATACCTGTGTCCATGCGTTCCAAGCTTCTTCCCCTACTTTCCTCCGCAAAAAAACATGATTGTTGATGTCATAGAGAATTTGAATAGTGGAACTGCCGCCAAAACGTTTGACCTCTACTGTTCCTGCTGCTCCAAACGGATGCTTTTTTGAGTCATAGTCCGATGTGGAGTTAAAAGTATATATGCTGCCGAGAGAAGTGTTGTTCCATAACAAGCCATCCAGTTCTGACAGCAGGGATATTAATGTATATTTAAACACCAGTCCTCCCAGTATTGTAGCTAGCTGCTGTTTTGTAACTTTTGCCACGTCATTCCCTTTTACAACCAACGCATAATCAAAGTCCGTCAACTGCGATACTTGATTTAATTTTTTGTCTGCCATAATCGTATTTTTTTTAATTATTTATTACCACTTGAACATATCCACCCGAAACAAGATTTTCCAAATCGAATGCCATACCTATTCCGCTGTCACGGATACAGAGATAAAGGACTTCCTTATCGGTGTAATACTTGCCTTCTTCCAGCACCATGTTATGTACCCAAGGTATAGGATCATCCAGTGTGCCGGAGTGCTCTATCTGCACAACCTTGTATAAGGATTCCGTACCCGTTCCCGGCTTCCAGTCCTCCTGCGGTGTATGTTTCTGTATAACCTCATAGAGCGTGTTGCCATAGCGGAAGCGGAACTGCACATCAACCTCTGTACCTATCAGATCCTCCCATACGGGGAAGTACTCTTTCTTCGCCAATGCTTCCTCTACAGTAAGTCCGGCATTGTTGATGTTTGCTGCAATATCATTGAGCAGCGTATTCACACGGCCAAGTGCTTCAACGTCTATAGCCGCCACATCAATAAATGATGCTTCGGCAATCATCTGCTCCTTCTGTTTCGATGTGATCTCTTTCCACACAGCCACATCCTCAGGGCTGTTTATTACTACCTGATTTTCAAATCTTCGTTCCGACAGAGGCATATCCTCGGCCTGTGTCAGATAGCAATCATAACCTGCTTGTAATATCATTCTTGTTCCTCCTTTTCTTTCGTGTCCAAATAATCGTTTATGGAATCCGCATAAACTCCCGAAAACAACGGTGTACAATCACGTATAATTCGTATTTCCCGTTCATCGTAATCTACTTCTCCCTTGCCAGAGTAAATCTTATGAGCCAAAGGAATAAGATTTACCATAGATATAGAAGCACAAGTGGAGTATGGAATCCATGGT
>OLFY01002398.1_pt1 | contig 18873 bp, 10 predicted proteins | sample 1605611 | NCBI WGS metagenome assembly OLFY01 (sample SAMEA3888923, study PRJEB22519) | human gut metagenome | biome: human gut; feature: human-associated habitat; material: faeces | place: Denmark | collected 2011
TACCCCGCCAATTCATTTTTAAATGCCGAAGTCGTATCAATCCCCATAGCTTCGGCCTCGGCGACTTTCAACTTGTAGTTCTTAAATAGTGTAACGTATTCATCGAGAGATTTATGATCGATTTGTTGCTGGCTGTTCTTATTATAGATATACTCAAATTCCGATTTGTGAATATCTTTATTATTCACTCTCATAATAACAGGGTCGACATCGGTAGCCCCTCCCAAAAACCAAGAATTTCCGGCAAGCAAAGCCGCTAAGAGCCATTTGTTTTTCATTGTGTTATGCACTACATTTTATTGAGACTTGATAGTCCCGAGTTATCAACAAAAATAATACACTATTTTAACGCTTCAAATATAAGAAAATTATATCGTAATCACTAAAATAGTGTATTCTTCCCAAAAATAAAAATCCACCTTCCTTATCGGAAAAGTTATCCTCTACTATAATTCGGAGCCTCGCTGGTTATCGACACATCATGAGGGTGACTTTCGGCTACACCAGCATTGGTAATACGAGTAAACTTAGCATCATGTAAAGCCTCTATATCCTTAGCTCCACAATATCCCATTCCGGCACGCAAACCGCCGACCATCTGATAAACTACTTCATATAAAGATCCTTTAAAGGGAACACGAGCCGCAATTCCCTCGGGAACCAATTTTTTAGTATCAGTCTCATTAGCTTGGAAATAACGGTCTTTCGAACCTTTCTCCATCGCTTCGAGAGATCCCATACCCCGATATGACTTATACTTACGTCCATTGAATATGATCGTTTCTCCCGGCGATTCTTCAACACCAGCCAGCATACCGCCCAACATAACTGAGTAAGCCCCAGCAGCCAATGTTTTTACAATATCACCCGAATAACGAATTCCACCATCGGCAATCAATGGCACGCCTGTTCCTTTCAATGCTTTCGCCACGTCATAAACGGCTGATAATTGAGGAACCCCGACACCGGCAATCACCCGGGTCGTACAAATGGAACCGGGACCTATACCTACTTTCACTCCGTCGGCTCCGGCTTCCACCAAAAATTTAGCGGCTTCACCCGTCGCAATATTTCCCACAACGACATCGATATCTGGATATTTTGCTTTTATATCTTTCAATACACCGATTACACCCTTAGAATGTCCATGCGCCGTATCTATAACGATAGCATCGACTCCGGCTTCTACCAACGCATCCACACGAGTCATCGAATCGGCTGTAACACCGACCCCCGCAGCCACACGCAGCCGACCTAATTTATCTTTACAAGCAAACGGTTTATCTTTGGCTTTCGTTATATCTTTATAAGTAACCAACCCTACCAAATGGCCGTCTTTATCGACAACCGGGAGCTTCTCTATCTTGTGCCTTTGAAGAATATCCGCAGCCTGTTGCAAATCGGTGGATTGTGAAGTCGTCACTAAATTGTCTTTGGTCATTACCTCGTCTACCAATCTTTCCAAATCGCGTTCAAAACGCAAGTCCCGATTCGTTACAATACCCACCAAAAGATTTTTATCGTCCACTACGGGAATCCCTCCTATATGGTATTCACTCATCATAGACAACGCTTCGCGTACCGTCGACCCGCACTTGATTGTCACAGGGTCATAAATCATTCCATTCTCAGCTCGTTTAACAGCATGAACTTGACGGGCCTGAGCCTCGATACTCATATTTTTATGAATGACTCCAATTCCTCCTTCACGAGCGATAGCAATAGCCAATTGCGCCTCGGTTACCGTATCCATGGCTGCCGAAACTAATGGAATATTTAATCGGATATTGCGTGAAAACTGCGTCGACAACTCGACATTACGAGGAAGGACTTCGGAGTAAGCGGGGATTAACAAAACGTCGTCATAAGTTAATCCATCCATTACAATCACTTTTTCTGCAACAAATGACATAATGGGGTTCATTAGAATTTTATTGCATGCAAAGATAATTATTTTTCGGCAAGCTATTATCTATACATGAAGATTTTTAAATTATTTATCACCCCAAAAGCTAAAATAAAAAAGCGACAACCGATTATCGGAATGTCGCTTTTTCACTATTATTTCTCGGCTTTTAATTTCCCATCTCTGAAAGGAACTTGATACGTATCAAACGAATTTCTTCTTCGCTATACTCCATACCAAACTCCTCAATGGCATCTTCGAGACTATCGCTTTCACTCTCCTTGAAGTAGTCAAAAATATCGTCGATATGCTCGTCGTCCATAATCTCGTGCAGGAAATAGTCGATATTGATTTTCGTTCCCGAATAAACAATCGCCTCTATCTCGTCGAGCAACTCTCCAAATTCAAGGCCCTTCGACTCGGCCAATTCATCAAGTGCAATTTTCCTGTCGATGGCCTGAATAATGGATACTTTCAATTTCGACTTATTGGCAACCGTACGCACTCTTAAATCTTCGGGACGCTCAATTTCATTTTCTTCCACATGAGCTTTGATGACTTTAACGAACTCTTCTCCATAACGTTTCGCTTTACCCGCTCCTACCCCCGGAATATTTTGTAACTCCTCAATTGTAATCGGATAGGTTGTCGCCATAGCTTCTAACGAAGGATCTTGAAAAATCACATACGGAGGAAGTTCCAATCGTTTAGCGATTTTCTTTCGCAAATCTTTCAAAATAGAATATAACTCGGGATCGACCGCACAAGAAGCTCCACCTTTCATGGGCACTTCTTCCTCCACCTCGTCAAAATCGACATCTTTGACAATCTTAAACGAAACCGGATTCTTCAAAAACGCATGCCCAGCCTTCGTTACTTTCAATAGTCCATAATTCTCAATATCTTTACCTATGTAGCCGGCTATCAATGCTTGTCGAATGACGGCGTTCCACGTGCGCTCATCTTCACCCTGTCCGCTTCCAAACACCTCTAAATCTTCATGTTGATACGAAAGTATTTGGCTCGTTTCTTTACCTAACAAGACATCTATCACATATTCGGCTTTAAATTTTTCTTTCAGTGCAATAATAGTTTCAAGAACCGCACAAAGTTGATCTTTTGCTTCCACTTGCTTTTTAGGATTTAGGCAATTATCACAATTTCCACAATTATCTTCCTCATACTCTTCTCCAAAATAATGCAGTAAAATCTTGCGACGACAAAGAGAAGACTCGGCATAAGCAGCAGTTTCTAACAAAAGCTGTTTACCAATCTCTTGCTCGGCAATGGGTTTTCCCTGCATGAATTTTTCGAGTTTCTGTAAATCTTTATTGATATAAAAAGTTATACACTGACCTTCTCCTCCATCTCGACCGGCTCGTCCCGTCTCTTGATAATAGCCTTCCAGACTTTTGGGTATATCGTAATGTATGACATACCTGACATCGGGCTTATCAATCCCCATACCAAAGGCTATCGTGGCAACGATAACATCTATTTTCTCCAACAAGAATGCATCTTGATTCTGAGTCCTAGTCGCAGAGTCCATTCCGGCATGATATGGCAACGCACGAATTCCGTTTACCTGTAACAATTCTGCCAATTCTTCTACTTTCTTTCGACTCAAACAATAGATTATACCCGATTTACCCTCCTGCGATTTTATATATTTAATAATGTCTTTATCGATATTCGCTGTTTTCGGGCGCACCTCATAATAAAGATTAGGACGATTAAACGACGACTTAAATACAGTAGCTTCCAACATGCCCAGATTTTTCTGTATATCATGCTGGACTTTCGGAGTCGCAGTCGCGGTAAGAGCTATTACAGGACGTACGCCAATCTCATTAATAATAGGTCGGATACGTCGATATTCAGGACGGAAATCATGTCCCCATTCCGAAATACAATGGGCTTCATCTACCGCATAAAACGACACATTCACCTGTTTAAGAAAATCAATGTTTTCTTCCTTCGTCAAGGATTCAGGAGCAACATATAACAATTTGGTTTTCCCCGATAAAATATCGGTTTTCACTTGGTCTATCGCAGTTTTGTTCAAAGAGGAGTTTATGAAATGAGCGACACCATCTTCGGCACTGAAATTCCGCATAGCATCGACCTGATTCTTCATCAATGCAATCAAAGGCGAAATAACTATCGCAGTACCGTCAAGAATCAACGACGGCAATTGATAACAAAGCGACTTCCCTCCTCCGGTAGGCATCAATACAAATGTATCATTCCCGGCAAGCAAATTTCTGATAATCGCTTCCTGATTTCCCTTAAATGTATCGAATCCGAAATTCCTTTTCAGTTCCTCAGTCAAATTTACTTCTTTTGCCATACGGTTACTCTCTTTCTCGTTATGTATATTCGCCGACCTTTATCGGTCAAACAAATTTATAAACAACTCCTCTTAATTACCAAATTTTTTCTTGCTGTTTTTTCTTATACTGCCAATAGTTTTGCTTTTTCTAACTTCTTTTCTGCATAGCTACGTGTTATATGCAATTTCTTTTTTGTCGAAGAAGGCGTTTCATACATAGCATCCATCATAATCGTTTCGACAATAGAGCGCAATCCTCGGGCTCCCAACTTGAACTCTACGGCCTTTTCGACAACATAATCAAGCATGTCCTCATCAAACGAAAGTCTCACTCCGTCCATTTCGAAAAGTTTGATATATTGTTTGATAATCGAATTCTTAGGCTCTACCAGAATTCTCCGTAGCGCGGCCTTGTCCAAAGGTTGCAAATAGGTTAAAATGGGCAATCGTCCTATAATTTCAGGAATAAGACCAAACGATTTCAAATCTTGGGGCGCAATATACTGTAACAGATTTTCCCGATCTATACGACCACTGCTACCACCTCCATTATAACCTACGACATGGGTGTTCAACCTCATGGCGATTTTACGTTCTATTCCGTCAAAAGCCCCGCCACAAATATACAAAATATTCTTTGTATTCACTGGTATCATTTTCTGATCGGGGTGTTTACGCCCGCCTTGCGGCGGAACATTTACGATAGAACCCTCCAATAATTTCAACAAACCTTGCTGTACGCCCTCACCGCTGACATCACGGGTAATCGAAGGATTATCGCTTTTACGAGCAATCTTGTCGATCTCGTCGATAAACACAATACCTCGCTCAGCCGCCTCGACATCATAATCGGCAACTTGCAGCAAACGGGTCAAAATGCTTTCGATATCCTCACCCACATAACCGGCCTCGGTCAAGACAGTAGCATCGACAATCGTAAACGGAACTTTCAATAAACGAGCAATCGTCTTCGCCAACAAGGTCTTTCCGGTTCCAGTAGGGCCAACCATAATAATATTCGATTTCTCGATCTCAACATCATCCGATGTTACTTTCTGGATCAAACGTTTGTAATGGTTATACACAGCAACCGACAGATAACGTTTAGCGTCGTCCTGACCTATCACATATTGGTCCAGAAAAGTCTTAATATCCTCAGGCTTAGGCAGATCTTTCTGGTTTAATCCAAAAGAACTCCCCTTGCCAGGCATTTGTTCTTTTACTATTTCGTACGCTTGCTGTGCACATTCATCGCAAATAGCACCGGAAATCCCGTTAATCAACATATTAACGTCCCGGCTACCGCGTCCGCAAAACGTACAGCTATCGCCTGTTTTGGCCATTCCGTATTTGTTTTTTAAAGAGAGTACGTTAAAAGCTCCTGTTCCCGCATTCGATACAAGGGACAAGGGACTTTTAACGCAGCCCCTTACATTAATATTATTTATTACGAACCAGAACCTTGTCGATCATACCGTAAGCCAAAGCTTCCTCTGCCGTCATCCAATAGTCACGGTCACTATCGTGTTCAACCTTTTCATAAGGTTGACCTGAATGAGTTGATATGATTGTGTAGAGTTCCTTCTTTACTTTCAGGATTTCACGAGCCGTGATCTCAATATCCGAAGCCTGTCCCTGCGCACCGCCTAACGGCTGGGGAATCATCACGCGGGAATGAGGCAAGGCCATACGCTTGCCTTTCGTTCCGGCGACCAGCAATACCGCAGCAAAAGAAGCTGCCATACCCGTACAGATAGTCGACACGTCACTACTGATAAACTGCATCGTGTCATAAATACCATATCCTGCATAAACAGAGCCACCCGGAGAATTGATATAAATTGAAATATCCTTGCCCGGATCGCTTGAATCCAGATACAACAACTGTGCCTGGATTACATTTGCCGTATAATCGTCAACCTGTGTACCTAAAAAAATGATACGGTCCATCATCAACCGTGAAAAAACGTCCATCTGAGCAACGTTCAATTGACGCTCTTCGATAATCGTCGGAGATATGTAACTGCTGGTTATATTCATATAACTGTCCAGCGCATTACTGTTCATCCCTAAATGCTTCGTTGCATACTTTCTGAAATCTTCCATAATCTATAGTCTTATTGTGTTACCGAAAAGTCATAAAAAAAGGGATTCCTCTCTTACTTATCGGAATAACAAAGTTATAAATAAATTTCTGAAAGAAACAACTTATTTGCTGTCCGGTAAGATATTTTTTCGAGAGAAAGCCCTTTTTAGATAAAAAAGCTGCTGCTGCCGCTTTTTCAGGTAGTCTTATTCTTCAAAAAGTTTGTTGAATTCGTCGGCTGTCACCTCCTTGGTATCCAGTTCGACTTGTTCTTTCAACCAGCCTGCCAGTTTTTCTTCAACTGCACGGTCAATGATATTCTGCAGCGTCTGCTTGTTTTTCAAAATGTCTTTAGCATAGTTAGCCAATACGTCTTCCGGTACGGAAAGCATTCCATACTGGGCGAACTGGGCTTTAGCTACACGTTTAGCGAAGCCTTCGATATCAGCATCTTCAACTTTCAATCCGTTTTCCTTCACCAGATTTTCTTTGATCAGCTGATATTTCAAGTCTTCTATGATCCGAGGATATTCTTCGTCGATCTTTTCTTTCGTATTCTTTTCATTGGCAACCAGCAACCAACGCTTTAACAGGTCTTCGGCAAACGAAAGTTCACCGGCCTTCTGAACCAGCAGGTCACGGGCATCGACCAAGAACTTGAAGTCGCTCTGCGGAGTGAACTGCTCAGCCAAAGCTTCGCGGATCTTGTTCTTAAATTCTTCTTCGCTGGTAACAACGCCTTCACCGAAGACTTTGTCGAACAATTCCTGGTTCAGCTCTGCATTCTTATGACGAGTCACCTCCGTGATTTCAAAGCTAAAATCGCCTGTGATACCACTGACGGCTTCCTTATTCACTTTCAAGAAAGAAGCGATTTCTGCTTCTGCACCTTCGTAGGCCTTATTCGGATTGAATACGATCACAGAGTTCTTCTTTGCACCGATGAATTTAGCTTTTTCAGCTTCATCCTTTATGTACATCGGCATCAAAACAGCCTCTTCAACAACGATACCGCCTTCTTTCGGAGAACCGTTTTCCAGTTCGGCTACCGTACCTTTCACCAAGTCTTTTTCTTCTACATCCTCAACCTGGTCGTACGTTCCGAAATTAGCCTGGTAAGCCTCGACTTGTTTGCCGATCATTTCGTCGTCGATATTCACCTGGTAATAAGGAACCTTGTCATTTTTGGACAATTCGATCTTGATTTCCGGAGCCAGCGCTACATCAAAACAAAATTCGAAGTCTTCCTGAGTATCGAAGTTGATTTCTTTCTGTTCAGTTTCGTTAGGCAGCGGTTCGCCCAAAATGTTCAGTTTGTTTTCACGGATATAGTTGTACAAGTTTTCAGAAACCAATTTGTTGATTTCTTCAACCAACACATGCTTGCCATACATTTTCTTTACCATACCCATTGGGACCATCCCTTTACGGAAACCCGGCATCTCTGCTTTCTGACGGAAGCTGCGAAGGCTCTTTTCAACCTTGTCTGCATAGTCAGCTTTCACTATTTCCAATTTCACAATGCCTTTTGTAGCATCAATGTTTTTAAGCGAAACGTTCATTCTGAATGATTTATTTAATTAATAGTCTTGTTCGAATTTTAGGGTGCAAAATTAGACTTAATCTTTTAATCTCGCAAATTGTTTGCTTAAATTGTTATAACCGAGATGAATTTAGGAGCAATATTATTTTTTTCAGGATAAATTGTTGTTTATCTAAAATAAATGTATTCCTTTGCGATGTGAAAGGGCATTAACCTTGAACGGACCTAACATTGTTTTTTATTTCTTCATTTACTCGTTACTTGTCGAATATCTCTCACTGTTACGAAATTCCGGTTTACCACTTTCATTGAAGTAACAATTTTATTTTTTAATTTCTATTTTTATGAACATCTATGTTGGAAACCTGAACTATCGTGTTCGGGAAGATGATTTGAAACAAGTAATGGAAGAATACGGTACGGTTGAATCCGTAAAGATCATCAAAGACCGTGAAACAGGCAAATCAAAAGGTTTTGGTTTCGTTGAAATGCCGGACGATGAAGCTGCGAAAAAAGCAATCGCCGAGTTGAACGAAGCAGAATATGAAGGCCGCCAGATAGTAATAAAAGAGGCTCGTCCTAAATAATTACTTTTCCGGGAAAAAATAAGAAACTTCTGCTTAACTTTGAGCAGAAGTTTTTTTATGCTCAAAAATATGTTCTTAAAAGGTATATATGCCGGAAAACCGGCCATCTTCCAATTGACCGTCCTGCTTCTCCTGATTCTGGCAGGCGCAATTTTCTCATCGCTGATTGCAATGGGATTATTCTATATGATCTATGGTCTGCACGCCGATATTACGCAGTATTCGGACATGATGCGCCTGTTGCAACTTATTTCAGCCCTCGGCACATTCCTCTTTCCTGCATTGGCACTTGCGTGGCTGTGCAGCTACAATCCGAAAGAATATCTGTCGATCGGGAAAATGCCTAAAGGACACATATTGCTTCTCACATTTCTCAGCATATTTTTGATCACTCCTTCCATCAGCCTGACCGGAATACTGAATAAGCAGATGGAACTGCCATCTTTTATGGAACCCATAGAAAACTGGATGCGGTTACAAGAGGAAACGGCCGAACAACTGACTCTGAAATTGTTGGCCGGAAGAGGGATCATAACTTTGTTTTTTAACCTGATCGTTATCGCGGTAGCTGCCGGCATTACGGAAGAATTCCTTTTCAGGGGCGCTTTGCAACGGATAATCGAAAAATGGACGTACAATCATCATATCATCATCTGGAGTGCAGCCATCATTTTCAGTACCTTCCACATGCAGTTTTTCGGCTTCCTTCCACGTATGCTGTTAGGAGCTTATTTCGGATATTTACTTTATTGGACCCGGAACATCTGGATACCGGTATATGCCCACTTCGTTAACAATGCAATTGCTGTCATCAGCATGTCGGATGCCAAATTAAAAGACAACGAATTCATTACCGGAGATATTTCCACACAGAATTTGTTGCCCTACACAATCGTGGCGATCGTTGCGCTATTTTTCTTTGTTCGCTGCTGTCAGAAATTGAAAATTATCAGATCGTCTAATCTTAATTCTTAAAAGTCTTTTTTGCGGAGAACAAAATCCTTACCCAGATATTTTTCACGCACAATTTCATTTTCGGCCAACTGCTCGGCAGTTCCCTGAAAAAGCACTTTCCCTTCGAACAGCAGATAGGCACGGTCACAGATACTCAAAGTCTCATATACGTTATGATCTGTGATCAGAATCCCGATATTCTTATGTTTCAGCTTTGCGACAATGCTCTGGATATCTTGTACGGCAATCGGGTCTACCCCGGCAAACGGTTCGTCAAGCATGATAAATTTCGGATCGATAGCCAGACAGCGAGCGATCTCCGCACGCCGGCGTTCACCTCCGGACAACTGGTCGCCCAAATTCTTCCGCACTTTATTCAGACCAAATTCGGCAATCAGACTCTCCAATTTTTCTTTCTGGTATTCGGGTGTTGTCTCTGTCATTTCCAATACGGAACGAATGTTATCCTCCACCGTCATTTTACGGAAAATAGACGCCTCCTGAGCTAAGTAGCCAATACCATTACGAGCGCGTTTATACACCGGAAACTTCGTGATCTCCATATCGTTCAAGAATATCTTTCCTTCATTGGGAGTCACCAACCCTACCGTCATATAGAAAGTAGTCGTTTTCCCAGCTCCATTAGGGCCAAGCAATCCCACGATCTCTCCCTGCTTCACATTGATCGAAACATGATTTACAACGGTACGTGTCTTATATTTTTTAACGAGATCCTCCGTACGGAGCACCATTTGTTGTTCGTCTGCCATATCCAAAATCTTTGCCACAAAGAAACGGAATTAATTCCTTCTATACAAATCGTTCACTACGCTTTTATTGACTTACAGCCCAGTTTAGATTAAATGCAAACCAGAAGTATCAAGCCTGAAATGAACAGTTGTTCCCAGAATTGCGTTATATTTGCAGACTGTAATTGAATAGAAACATAAAATAATGAATAAAGCATTACATCAAGTAGGTGAATATGTCATGTTGATGGGGAAATGCATCTCCGTACCCAACCGGTGGAGCATGTTCTTTAAGCAGTTGATAAAGGAAATATATAAGTTAGGAGTCGATTCCCTTTGGATCGTTGTCATCATTTCCATTTTTATCGGTACGGTTATTGCCATCCAGATTTCACTGAATATCAGTTCGCCGCTCATTCCTAAATTTACGATAGGATATACAACGCGTGAAATTATCCTGTTGGAATTTTCTTCTTCCATCATGTCACTGATCCTGGCGGGCAAAGTTGGTAGTAACATAGCCTCCGAGATCGGAACCATGCGTGTGACGGAGCAGATCGACGCAATGGAAATCATGGGAGTTAACTCCGCCAACTTCCTGATCCTGCCAAAGATGGTCGGTATGATGACTTTCATTCCGGTATTAGTTATCTTCAGCATGTTCACTGGCATTTTAGGAGGTATCGCAGCCAGCCATTCCACAGGAACAGGTATGACACCCGCTTCTTTCGAATATGGTTTGCAATTCTATTTCAATGAGTTCTACATCTGGTACTCCATCATTAAATCCGTTGTGTATGCATTTATTATTTCATCCATAGCCGCCTACTTCGGTTACAATGTAAAAGGCGGTGCACTGGAAGTAGGTAAAGCCAGTACGAACGCGGTCGTTATGAGCAGTATCATGATTCTGCTGGCCGACGTGATCTTAACCAACTTAATGCTGACATAAAAATGGTAGAAGTAAAACATATCACCAAGTCCTTTGAAGGACGAGTTGTCCTGAATGACATCAGTGCTGTATTCGAAACGGGAAAAACAAACCTGATTATCGGGCGAAGCGGTTCCGGCAAAACGGTACTTATTAAAAATATTATCGGACTGATGCGCCCAGACTCCGGAGAAATCCTGTACGACGGACGTGATCTGACCTCGATGGGCAAGCATGAACTGAACATGCTGAGACGTGAAATGGGTATGTTGTTTCAAGGATCGGCCTTATTCGACAGCATGACGGTGTTGGAAAATGTCATGTTCCCGCTGGACATGTTCTCAAACGACACTTACAAAGATCGTTTGAAGCGTGCCCAGTTCTGTCTGGACCGTGTGAACCTGTCGGAAGCCGGCCACCTCTATCCTTCTGAGATCAGCGGCGGTATGATGAAGCGTGCTGCCATTGCCCGCGCGATCGCCCTGAACCCTAAATATCTGTTCTGTGACGAACCGAACTCCGGCCTGGACCCCAAAACTTCGCTGATTATCGACGACCTGATCCACGATATCACCGCTGAATACAAAATGACGACTATCATCAACACACATGACATGAATTCCGTCATGAATATCGGTGAAAACATTATCTTCATCAAAGAAGGCGTAAAAGAATGGCAGGGGAACAGCAAAGAGGTCATTACTTCCAAGAACAAAGCATTGAACGATTTTATCTTCGCTTCAGACTTGTTCCGCAAGGTTAAAGAAGTCGAGGAAGAAGAGTTAAAAGAAGAAGAACTGAAAGCAAAGTAAAAAATTATCCGATGCCCATCGGATGAAAAAACGATGGGCATCGGATCGGAAAGAGATGGGCATCGGATTATTTACTGATGCCTATTTTTTTATCTATACCCTTAAAGGGCCGGTTTCAAGCCCTCCCATTTCACATTCCACTGTCCGTTTTTAGGGAATCCGGGATTTCCTTCCGTACAACCGTCCCAACCGGCACACATCATCGCGACAACGGTAAGCAAGCCACCATTTCCCGGCAGGTAAAGCGGAAGTCCTTCATTCTGGAAATTGTGTCCATTAGGCAGATAAGTATTTTTCTGTACACTCTTCAACAAAGCTTCCAACGCCCACTCCGGCTCATTCAAGCGGATGGCAGTCATGGCTATCAAAGGGAAATCCCATCCCCAAGTATCAGCCCAGTCCCAATTGTCCAGAACATGGCGCAACGTTTTACGCATAACTTCCTTATCCAAATAAGCCGATGCCGGAAGGAAACCGTAAGCGGCCAATTGAGTCGGATGTCCTCCGTCTTTCTCTAATACAGATTCAGCCTCGACATAAACGCCATTGACAACAGGCCAGGGAGCCATCTGATCTGCCATCCGATCCCAATCGGCATTCCGTTCCCGTCCCATCCTCTCTCTCCAATCATTCGCCTTTTTCAACCCCCAGCTCCAATATGCCAATTCGAAAGCAGGATTGATATTTTCACGGAAAGTTCCACTGTTTCCTTCACGGGCGGAGATGATCGGAGGTCCCAGAACATAGCATTTCCGGGAGGCATCCCAATGAGCATAATCGAACATAAACTCAGCCGTCGCATCTATCAGGTCACCAAACCGGTTCAATGTCTCTTGTGTCGGATTTTCCCGATAAAGCAATTCCGCATAAAAAATCGGATGCGGTTGCTGCCAGACCAATAAGGGACCGACACCGGAAGGGGCCTCCATACCGTCCGGACCAATCATCTTCGGCCAACGGACTCCTTTATATCCTTGTGTGGCAGCATACGCTTTTGCCACTTCAAAAATCTCATCGTACCAACCTAAGGTATTCGACAGGTAAGCGGGCCGATCCCACAAAGCAAAATGAACAGAATGCCACCAATGCATCTCCAGATGGAATTTGCCATACCAGCTATTGCAGGTCAAACCCGTCTCCTGAGGCGGATACTGTTGCCGGGACTGGATAGCGGTCAAATACTGCGACAGAACGATCCGGCGTTCCAATTCCTTCCAACGACGGTCTTTACTGCCCGACAGATCGACAGCACCACCGCTCATCCAGAAAGCTTCCCATGCTTGTCGGTTTGCCCGGACAGCAGAGACATAATCATCAGAAATATTCAACGTATTCTCATCTGTCGAAAAATCGACCAACAGCGTAAATTCATCTTTACCGGAAAGTAATTCCAAGAAATAATTATGACGGGATGTTTCTTTCAAACCAGCCTTCACGGATGTCCGTATACGGCAATAATAGACAAAATCATCCGTCTGGTGTTTAATAATCCAATCGTTGTCACCACCTCGGACAATCCACGACCGATGGCTGTCTTCCATATCCCAGACAGCCGGTTCCTTGCCAAATGCAACACTGGGAAAAGGGAAACATATCCGTACTCCCAGCCTTTTTTCGGAAAAGAGAGGAGATTTCAAACGATAGGCCAACTCATCCTTATCCGGATGACAAAGTGTCGTGACTTCTACAGGAGAGCCGGACAGCTTAAAACGGCTTTCCAACGTTCCTTCCCAAACATTCAACTGCTGACAAGATTCACTCAGTTCTCTCTCCGAAAGCGTCTTTCCTTCCACCTTCTGCAAACCGATCAAAGCCAATCCCGTTTGATGGGGATTGGCACGAAGATATTCACGACCAGGAGAAGAACCGATCGGATAAGGGACTTTCTTACCGTAAGCATCCACATATTTGAAGACATCAGACAACTGATAGTTTTCCGTATTCGGAAAGCGATGCCAGCCCCATTCCGACATTGTCGATAAAGGAATCCCTTCCCTGTACAATTCCGGGAAGGTTTGCATCCCCGTTATGTCGGCTGTATAGCAGAAGCGTCCGTTCCCAACGGAAAGAGGGGATAATTTGTCAATATGCGTCTGTGTCACATTATGGCGCATGACAAGCGCTTTCCGGTCTATCTTGTTACTCCCTACCATTCCTGCACCATAGCAGGCAAACAGGAAAGTAATCATAATCAGTCTTTTTATATTCATATCCTGTTTTATTTTTGAAGATATCACATCATCGGTATCCTGCTCTCCTACTTCTGTTCCACCGCAACCTGTATCGTCACTGGCCCCAATAAACCGGAAGGTTCCAACGTAATCTCGGATACTGCGTTTCCTCTAAAGTCATTTCCCAAAACGATATTCGTTTGTGTATATTTAGTCGGGGACACCGCCATCTCATCACCTGCCACCCGGTTAAACCAGGAATTGGTCACTTCCACAACCACATCGTTTTCTCCTTCCTTCAAACCGTCTGTTATATCCACACGGAAAGGCTTTGTCCAAACAATTCCCTTGTCTTTCCCGTTAATACAGACAGAGGCAATCCCGACATCCTTTACATTTTCGAGTTGCAGGTAATACCGGTTTGCGGGATTCTTTTCAAAATTAACAGTAAATTTCTTATTATAGACTGCTGTTCCCGAAAAATATTTGATTCTCTTATCCGAATGCCTCGTCCAGTCTATTAATTCCGGGAAGACAACAGACGACGGACCTCCCCATTCCGGATCGAAATTGACAGTCCAGGCGCCATCCAACGTTTGCAAAATCTCATAATCAGGATCATTGCCGGCTTTCGCTCCTTGCTTGTTCCGATCAATCTTCTTATGGAACACCACGAACATAGAACCGTAAGGTTCCAGTGTTAAGGGGACGACCGTCTTTTCATCTTTCTGGGTGAAAGCCCCGGCCTCACGTATCTCTCCGGTAAGGGCATTCCATAACTCCGGCTGTAATCCCGATACGCGGAAACATGCGTCGATCTTTTGCCGTTCCGTTGTCTGGTTGCTGACAAAATAAACATGAGCATCATCGATCACATAATGGATGTAATCAAAATCCGTCTTACTATCGTTTCCTTCGACAGCGAAATCAACCGGTTGATTCCGGGAAAGAAGGTATTCCTTGGCAGTTATCCCCCAAGAGACAAACCCCTTGCCATATTGATTCTGTCCGGTTGTCCCGATTGTCGTTCCCCAAAGCAGGTCCACCAATTTTTTGAACTCAGCAGCACCTTTCTCTCCTCCGAACAGCGATACGGCTTTCTGTGGTTTCGGACCGAGAACAGAAGCACCTTCTTTTACCAACATTTCCAACTTCTTCAATACTGGTAACGACAAGATCCGGTGATCTGGTAAAACCAACACTTTATATTTCCTGCCACCCGGAACTACAATGTCGCCATCTTTGACACCTAATTTCATCAAAATGTTTTCATCCGTCACATCGTAATCAAAACCAAACATCGCACCGGGCATATCCGAATGTTTAAACGGATAGACATTCGGGACGTGATCGCCATAATAATAAAGGATATCGGCAACGAACGTTCCTTCCTGCGCCAACATCTGTACACGATGCATGTAATCGATGAAAGGAGCCGATTTACTCCACCAGGTAACACGCGGGTTCACATGTGTACCGGCAAAATATTCCTGTCCTGGTATTCCCTGCTCCGCAGGAGAACAAGTAAAGGTATGGAAATACACCCGGTTCAGACCGGCACATATTTCATGGTCGAATGCCGATTTCTGGTCATGCCACAGTTCATCGTTCCAATGCGGACCGATCGTCGTGAAAGATTCGGCTCCCACAATCTTCTTTCCATAAATATGGGCGGCGGAAGAGGCCTGCTTGATAAAGAAACGATCCTGCGGCCGCGGACGGTGCGGGGATGGCGACCAGAACTCGCTCATCACAATATCACTGAAGCCATAATTCTTCATACCGTCCAACGGTCCGGCATGAGGTCCTGCCGACTCCGGTTGGATCCCCATGTTATGCTGATGGGCATGTTCGGCAAAGCAGGCATAATGATTCGTGGCGACCAGATGTGCTATTGTCTTGCGGAAATCAGCCAGAAAAGCATTAGAAGTATCGATATTATCCACGACATGCCCGGCAATAAGAGGCAAATATAGTTTCAAATCGTATCCGCAATATGAACGAAACTCATCGGCAAAAGCATCCGTCCAGTTCATTCCTCCACACTCCCAACTGTCCGTCTCCATAAATTTTAATGTCGATCCCACATGCTTTTCACCTGCCGCCTGGAGGATCGGTTCAACGATCGTATTCCAATAATAATCAAATGCGTTCCGATCCATGTAATCCAGGACATTGCCTTGCCAATCCCTACTAGAGGTAGAAACTTCCGATCGAGTACAAGTATAACCAATACGCATAATATTCCAGTCGCCTTCAGGAGCGTCCCAACTGAGCAAGCCTTTTTCATCCATCTGCGTTGTAAGGTCAACTATCCGAGCTATATCAATAAGATATATCGTTTTATCCGTTTTCTTTTCTCTGCCACGCGTATTATTCTCCAATAAAAAACGGCAGTCGGGAGCAGAGCCTCCCAGTTCATGAAAACCTAACTTCAGATCCAGATTACTGACCGGTTCATTCGTTTTGTTTTCTTTATTCGATGGGAAAGCAAGAACGACAATATCCTTGTAAAACCCTTTATAAATATCAGGTTCAGCCAATTGCAGACGAAGCGTTTTTCCTCCTGTCACCTTTCGTTCGGAATAAGTCAGTTGCTTGGCTGCATACTGCGGAGTGACACACGGTCCCCCTAGGTTCCATCCACTCTGGATATTGAAACCGATCTCCAATCCTAAACGCTTGGCCTCATCCAATGCAAAAACAAAAAGCTCCGTCCATTCCTCACTTCCGAAAAGCGGTCCGGCAGGGATGTCCTTATTCCCCCGCTGATTATGTCCACCGGCATCAAAGATCATCGCTCCCTGGAAATTCCGGGATTTCATCGCTTCCAAATCTTTCGTGATAGCTTCTTTTGTCACGTTTCCATTCAACCACCACCACCAGCAATTGACACCATAGGTTCTATCCGGTTGCTGAAAATTGCTTTTCAGATAGTCATAGTCAATTTGGTATTTTCTATCCATAGGATCCTTATCCGACCCCGTACAACTAAAGAGAAAGCCAAGTAATATCGCTTCCCAACATATTGTTTTCCAACTCATCACTCACATCTATTATCTATCTTAATAATCAAACCCGCTAAAATTTTATTCATACTCCAATTCATAAAACGTTAGCGGGTCTTAGTAAAAATCACTATGCCAATCTATTAATTCCAGCCGGGATTTTGTTCCATTACGACATCCTTATTCGTATCGATAACAACTTGGGGAATCGGCCATAAATTGAATTTTTTTGTCAATGTCGTTCTCGGATCATCCCAGTAAGCGTATTTCTTAATCCTGTCTACCGCAACGGTTCCCCCCATACGCAAAAGGGTATTCCAACGACATTCTTCATACACCAGTTCACGGGCACGTTCATCCAGTATCAAGTCTACATTCACCTCCGAAGCCTGTACAAGATATTCGCACTGTGCACGCTTACGCAACAAATTAATATCATCCGCCGCACCTGCATTATCTCCAGAGCGCATCTTGGCTTCTGCACGCAATAGGATAGTTTCCGGTAAACGGATCAAATATTCATCACGGAACAGGTTGCTTCTGTTTTCCCCTGCATCCAGACCTCTGTATTTATCAGTCGAAATCTTACAGGAGATCGGAAAACATTGTGTCCAAGAACCGTCAACAGCATCTTTACCTTCTCCGTCTTTATAAATAACACTCCAAGGAACCGGTTTACCATAATAAGGAGAAGAAGGGACATTTCCTAACAAAGTACGTCTAAGAACTGCTTCCGAATTACGCAGGTCTATCCCCCATTTTCCTTCATAAACAAGGTCTCTCGTATATTTTGTCGGAGTTACTTGTACAATACCACGACCTCCGACATCTTCCATCGCCGAATTCAAATGAGCGGACATAGGATCTCTATAAACCGGACCAAAAGAACGGGAATACTGTAATTTTGATTCTCCATCCTCCGCTTTATAGGCATCATAGTCGATCTGGGCGACCCAAATAGCCTCTTTGTTACCCTCCTGATAGTTCTGGTTACCTTCTTGGAACAAATCCCAATAAAGATTTCCTTCTACCGGATAGCCAGCTGCAGAATAGAGGTGTTCCGGAGTCTGCATGCTTTCCTCTGTTGCATAATAATAAACCGGGTCTTCGTCTGCTCTGGAACCGAAACGTTCCGTCATCAAACTATAGACAGAGCCATCAATCACATCATTACCATAAGCAATTGCTTTTTGATAGGCAGCTGGTGCCTCTCCACCTTTACCACCTTCTTCCAATGCTATACCCTTATCAATATACAACTGGCAAAGATTATGCTGAGCCGCACCTCTAACCAGACGTCCCATTGTTCCAGTAGTTTCCGGCAAATCATTCAAGATCGCTTCCAACTCGTCAATAGCATATTGATAAGTTTCCAGACGACTACTGCGCTTAAAATCATAACGTGGAGTTGTCGTAATTTCCGTTACAAGAGGAACACCTCCATATAATTCACCCAAATTCCGATAAGCAAAAGCCCTGAAAAAACGAGCCTGAGCCATCACATAAAGCTTTTCAGCTTCCGAAGTCCAAGATATCTGAGGAAGTTCTGCCGCATACAAAGCAAGATTCGCTTTCGATATTAACTGATACCAATGTGAATAATTAATATAAAAAACTTCCGTAGTTGAATTCAATATACTATAATCATTGAAACGGTTACTACGACGGATAGTCGCCACGTCAAACATATCCGTTCCATTCCCTCCACGAAAGACAAAGGCAGTATTACTTTCTTCAGTCATACACATCATAACACGTACATGGGAATAGCAGCCGACCAACACTTGATCAACC
>OLFY01002400.1_pt1 | contig 18860 bp, 7 predicted proteins | sample 1605611 | NCBI WGS metagenome assembly OLFY01 (sample SAMEA3888923, study PRJEB22519) | human gut metagenome | biome: human gut; feature: human-associated habitat; material: faeces | place: Denmark | collected 2011
CAGCCGCCGGAGCGGTGCTTAAGCCGTCAGGCGGGAATTGTGCGGTGTTGCCTTTTATCTTCTCTTTTTTATCCCGCTAAAGGCATCATCCCTGGTTTTTGGCCAGCAGCGCTGCTCCAATCACCCCGGCGCGGTAGCCAAGGGTGCAGGTGGTAATGCGGGTGTGCTTTTGGGCGTAAGCATTGCCAAAAACCATTGGTCCCACCGCGGCGCGCAGGGGAGCCAGCAGGTTCTCCCCCTGGTTGGCCACCCCGCCGGACAGACCAATCACTTCCGGGAAGAAGATGTTGATCATGTTGGCAACGCCCACCGCAAGGTAATGAATGTACTGTTCCACCACGGCTTTGCCTGCGGCATCGCCCTGGGCGGCGGCATCAAAGGCGGTGCGGCCATTTACCCCGCCGCTTTGGGCGGCTATGCCATGCAGGGCGCTTTCGGGGTGGGCTGCCATGGCTTCTTTGGTCATGCGGATCAGGGCGGTGGCACTGGCCAGGCTTTCCAGGCAGCCGGGGCGGCCACAGGTGCAGCGCGGGGCATCCGGGGTGTCCAGAATCACCATGTGCCCCGGCTCCGCCGCTGCGCCGGTATAACCGGTCAGCAGCCTGCCGCCCAGCACCACACCGCCGCCCACGCCGGTACCCAGCGTAATGATCACCGCGCTTTCGGCTCCTTTGGCGCAGCCCGCCAGTGCTTCGCCCAAAGCGGCGGCGTTGGCATCGTTGGCAAGAGCAACCGGCAGGCCGGTTTTGGCGCGCAGATAATCCCCCATGGCAAAATCATGCCAGTCCAAATTGTTGGAGTAGCGCACGATGCCGCCATCCACCGTGCCGGGGCAGCCAACGCCAATGCCCGCTACCAGCTGGCCCTGTGCCAGCTGATTGCAGAGGGCTGCAATATCATCGCACACAGCCTCGGCCGGGCGCGGCAGTTTGGTGGGGGTGCTCGCTTCCTTTATAATAGCACCGTCTGCATCCACAAGCGCAGCTTTGATATTGGTTCCCCCAAGGTCCACACCCAGATAATACATGATTGCAGCCTCCTGTACATAACATTTTTTTCAGTGTAGCAGATTGCCCGCCCCGGCGCAAGAACCTGTAGACAAAAAAGCATCCAAAAGTAAAACCGGCACTACCCACTGCTCTTTTGTCGGGTCGTGCCGGTTGGATTTTATTAGCGGCTGCTCATCCGTTCAGTTTGGCGTACTCTTCGTCGGTAACGGGCTCGCACCATTCGTTGCTGCAATCTTCGCCGGGAACTTCCACAGCAATGTGGCTGAACCAGCTGTCGGCCTTGGCACCGTGCCAGTGCTTGACGTTGGCCGGGATGGTGATCACGGTGCCGGGGGTCAGGCTGACGGCGGGTTTGCCTTCTTCCTGGAATTGATAACGCCTTCTATATTTTCATATGAATACCACAGCAATAGTACAACAATAGCACAACACAAGCAGGATTTAAGGCAAAGAGCTGCAGGCAGTATGATGCGGGAATGATCAACCAGCAGGGTTCCGGCTGCTCCGGCGCGATGAGCGCATCGCGCCCTACAAACGGCCCAATGCCTTATCGCAGTATGTTAAGCATGTAACCATCATATTTTTCAAACCCCCTTATCGAAAAAACTGCCCGCACAACGGCTTATCATACCGTGTACGGGCAGTTGATTTATAATTTTCTACTTTTCTCTCAGGTCTGGGTCGATAAACGCAACCCCACCTGGTACCCCAGCAGGGTGCGGGTTTCCACCGGCTGATGGCGGATGAGGGAAAGCAACTGCTGTGCGGTACGGCGGCCCAGCTGTTCGGCATCAAAAGAGACCGCCGTGATCTGTGGCGTACACCCCTGCAGCGCTTCGTCGTCATACAGGGAGGCAAGACGGATATCCTGCGGCACGCGCAGGTTCAGCTGTCTCAGGGTGTTCAAAGCCAGCTGGGCAACCTGGTCATCCATGCACAGGATGCAGTCCGCCCCACGCTGTACCGCGAGCTCCACAGCGCTGGTGCGTAGATCGTCACTTTCCAGCTCCAAAAACAGCAGGCTCTCATCAATCTTGCAGCAGGCGCGGTCATGCGCCTGCTTATAGCCTTCCAGGCGGGACTGGTTGACGGTGTACAGCATGGATCCGCCCAGCAAAGCAATGCGGTGCAGGCCCTTCATCAGCAGCAGGCTGACCAGCTCGCGGCAGCCGCCCACCTGATCATGGTCCACCGAGATGACATCCTGGTCAGCCGGGCGGCCAATGGCAACAAAGGGGATGCCGCTTTTTTGCAGCATGGGGATCAGCGGATCACGCTCCAGCGTGCGGGCCAGAATCACGCCATCAATCTTGCGGTTGACCAGTAGACGCTGCATCGGGCTTGTTTCCTGCTCGCCCACCATCGTCATCAGCACATCATAATCATTTCGGGTGGCAATATCGTACACTGCGCTGACGGTTTTGCGCAAAAATGGTGCGGCAAGGTTGCCGAACTGGCGCGAGAACACCAGTGAGATATTATAAGACTGCTGGGTTACCAACCCACGTGCCAGCATATTGGGCACATAGTTTTTCTCTTTGGCGTACTGGACCACGCGGGCGCGGGTCGCTTCGCTGACACGGCCATTGCCCGAAAGGGCACGGGATACCGTGGTCTTGGACACGCCAAGGTCTTCAGCCATCTGGCTGATGTCAATTTTTTTTTCTCCTTCTGTCTGTTTACGGCGCGGCATGGGTTTACTCCTGTTAACGTTTGCTTCTATAAGATCTTCTTTCTGTCCTTGCCGGTTTTCTACCCCACGGGCAGTTCCCAGGGTACTGTTCCAGAAACCAGTCCCCCACCCCGGCCATTCCCTACTTGGTTAATGGACTTAACATATTATACCACATTTTCCTGGATCATGGTAGCCCCCTGTGCAAAGAAAGCAAAGAACACGCTACCCCAATACGGGGTCATTATATCATTCCTGACTCTGTTTTTCAACCGATTTCTGGCTCTGTTTCCGCTTTCCAGTGTGTTTTATAACCTGGTAAAGTTTTCTCATTTTGTCCGTATCCTGCTCAGTCATCGTACCTGCGCCAAATTGGGCGGTTTGGGCCAATGCCAACAGAGCTTCGGCATCCTGGGGTTCAAGGGCGGGGACACAACTTTGCAAAAATGCGGCAAACTCCGGCGCATCGGATGGTGTATCCGGCGGCAGGCCGCGACGCACCAAAAGGCGGTAGATGCTGCCAAACACGGCCAGCACCCGCGCGTTGCAGCTGCCCCGGCCATACCCCATGGCATGGCGGCGGGCCAGCACCAGCAGCACCGCAGCAGCCAACAGGCACCCCCCCAGCAACGCCGCCAAAACCAGCCTGCTGCGGGGCACGATGGTGGCTGCGGGTTCGTTTGCGCTGCTCTCCCCTGCTGCGGGGGCGGTGTCTTGACCTTGAGTTTCGGGCAGCGGGTCGGTGCGCAGGTCGGCCTGTTGGGCGCTGACCAGCACGCCGGGGGTCATCTCCATGGGGGTCCAGCCCTGGCCGGAAATGTACACCTCCGCCCAGGCGTGGGCGTTATCGTCCTGCAAAATGGCGTGCCAGCTGCCGTCCTCCTGTTGGGTAAACAGGCTTTGCGGCGCGGCATAGCCCACCACATAGCGCGCAGGCAGCCCGAACATGCGGAACATAACCACCGCCGCCGAAGCAAACTGCACACTGTACCCCTGTTTGGATTCCGTTAAAAAGTAACGGATGGGGTCGGCCCCCTCCGGCGGCTGGGGAGCGCTGGCGTTATACTGGTAGTTGGTGTTTAGATAGGCGCGGATGTAATCGCCAATGTCCGCAGCTTCGGTCAGCTTCTGGTCCTTTTTGGCTTCATCGCACAGGGTTTGCAGCTCGTCATAGCCGTCCGGCACGGCGGTGTAGCGGCTGGCGGCGTAAGCGGCATAGGATGCTTCCATCCGGTCCAGCACGCTGGGGTCGGCATCGGCGCGGGCTTCCAGCTGGGTTTGGGCGGTATCCCGCGGGTAATACAGGAACACATCGTCCTGCGCGGTCTGGCCCGCGGCGGCGCCATCGCCCTGGATGGTGTAATAATCGCCCCAATAGGCGTTGTACGGTGCATAGGTGTACTGGGTATCGGCGTGGATGCGCTCCACCGTCAGCGTTTGGGGCTGGGCGGTGCCGTCATAGGCGGTGCGCAAAAACGGCAGGCTGGCAATGGTCAGCCGGGCATTATCCTCGGTTTTCCAGTTCATAGCGGCGCTGTCAAAGGCATCGGCATCAGGGGCCTGCCAGGTGGTGCCGTCATAACTGCCGCCGATAAATCCCCGCAGGTATACGGTTTCTTCGGGTTTGTCGCTGGCGGTCAGGGCCAGATCCGTCACTCCGCTGACCTGGATACCCCCGCCCTGGTTCAAGGCGCCATCCGCCACACCACCGGCAGCGGCTTCTACCTGAATGTTCAGCCTGCCGCCGCTGACCCGCGGCAGCCAGGTAATGGCGGTGCTCAGCGCGGCGGATTCCACCCGCTGGGCCGCGGGCTGCAGCCAGCCAAGGGGAACCCCCAGCGCCGGGCGCAGCAGCCACCAACAGGGCAGCGCCAGCGCAAGGCAAAGCCCGCCCACCGCCAGCGCGGCAGACTTTTGGATGTTATAATGGCGGCAAAGGTTCTGGCGGTAGTTTTCGGTATCGCGCCTGCCCCACAGGGCCCGCCGCTGCACCGAGCAGGAAGCCGCCCACGCCCCCATCCAACCGACCAACAGCAGCAGGCAGGCGGGCACAGCAGGCGCGGCCCCGGCCAGCGCCAGCAGCACAACAACGGGCAGCAGCATTAGATCCAGCAGCAGGGCATCCGCACGGCGCAGGGCCGCAGCGGCCAGCGCCCCGGTAACGGGCAGGGCGGCCAGCAGCAAAAACAGCCCCAGCTGCGCCGCACTGCCGCCCTGGGCCACCGGCAGCGCGCTGCCAAGGCGGGCGTTCAGGCTTTGGGCAATGTTCCCGGCGCACTGCTGCGCCCCGGCCAAAAAGTTCCGCTGGCAGATGAACAACACCACAAGATACACAATCACCCCCGCCAGCAGCCCCCAGCGGCGCAGGGCTTGCGGCGCACGCAGGAACAGCGCCCACCCGGCGCAGAAAGCGGCTGCCGCGGGCCACACCCACAACGGCACCGCAATGCCGAACCCGGTGGAAAGCACCAGCAGCAAACCAAAGGTGAGCGCCAGCAGCAGCGCGGCATCTGCCGCCAGCCATAACGCGGGGTGCGCTGCGGGGCGCTGGGTGCTCACCAGCACACGGTCCACAAACTTCAGCCCGCTGCCGGGGTCGGCAGCGCCGCGCCGGCTCAGGGCAGTACGTTCTTTTTTGCGCTTGGGCGGGTTTTTGCGGTGCTTCGCCGCCTGTTGGGGAAAATCCCCCCATTCCTCCGCTCCGTCCAGGTCCCCACCGGGGGTCAGGGCAGCGCGCAGGGCGGTCAGCGGTTCGCGCACCATCAGGCGGTCCAGCTTGGCGCTCAGCTTCCAGTGTACCTGCTTGATGGTATCCCCGTCCCGGTACTCCCGCAGCTCATAGCTGCCGCCCAGGGCGGCGCGGGTGTCGGCTTCGTCGCCGTCCTCATCGGGGGCGGTTTCCGCTTTGGCTTTGTCAGCCGCGGCAGCGGGCAGCACACAGATGCTCTGGCTTTGCACGGCAGCCGGGCACGCCGCGGTGAACACCCCCAGGTGATCCCGCAGGGTGATGCCCCGCACCGCAATGCTCCACACGCCGCTTTTGCCTGCGTTTAGGGTAATGCGCTGTTCGGCGCTCTCCTTGCCGCCCAGCATGGCGGCGCAGCGCAGGGTGATCTGCCCGCCGCCCCATTCATCGGCGGCGTTCAGCAGCACCACAAGCGCAGGGATGGGCAACCGGCTGCGGTTGCGCAGCCGAACCGTCAGGGTAAAATCTTCGCCCTGTATCACGGGTTTGTCCGGCACCAGCAGCTCTGCCGTTACCTGCCTGCGCAGATAGGCGGCGTCCAGCCGCAGCAGCACCAGAAGCACCAGCGCAAACGCTAACAGGAACACCGCCAGCGGTGCCTGGGTGATGAGCGCCGCGGCCAGCAGTACCAAAAGCACCAGCGCCCGGCCCAGCTTACCTGCCATGGCGGTCAGCCTTTTCGGGGCGGGGGCGCGGCACGGTGCGCAGCAGGTCCTGCATTACGCTGTCCACCGTTTCGCCGCCTGCGCGGGCCTGGTCGTTCAGCACCAGGCGGTGGCGGGCAACCGCATCAAACACAGCGGTCACATCCTGCGGGGCAACAAAATCCCGCCCCGCCAGGTACGCCGCCGCGCGCGTCATGCTGGTCAGCGCCAGGGTGGCACGGGGGCTTAACCCCACGGCCAGGCGCGGGTCCTTGCGGCTGGCCTGGGCCAGCGCCACAATGTAGCGGTACATCAGCTCATGCACAAATACCGTGCTGACCTCCTGCTGCATGGCAAGCAGATCCGCCTGACCGGCAACGGGGCGCACACGGTCTAGCAGGCGGCCTTTGCTCTGCCCGGCCAAAATTGCCAGCTCCGCTTCCTCATCGGGGTAGCCCATTACGGCGCAGACCATGAAACGGTCCAGCTGAGACTGCGGCAGCATCTGCGTGCCGGCGGCGCCGATGGGGTTCTGGGTTGCAATTACGGTAAAGGGTGCGGGCACCGGGCGGGTTACGCCGTCCACCGTCACCGTGCCTTCTTCCATCACTTCCAACAAAGCCGACTGCGTGCGGGAGGAGGTACGGTTGATCTCATCGCCCAAAAACAGGTTGCACATCACCGCACCGGCGTGGTACACAAACTTGCCGGTCTCTTTCTGGTAAACGGAAAATCCCACCAAATCGGACGGCAGAACATCCGGCGTAAACTGCACGCGGCTTTCTTTCAGGTCCAGCGCGCGGGCAAAGGCCAGCGCCAGCGTGGTTTTGCCCACGCCGGGAATATCCTCAATCAGCACATGGCCGCCCGCCAGCATGGCCATCCAGATGGTGTTTACCGTTTGCTGTTTGCCCTGCACGGCCTTGTTTACTTCGGCCGTAACGGCGGCGGCCTGCTGTGTGTACTGCATGGTTAATCCTCCCGGTGTTTTTTCCATATCACCATAATGCCAACGGCGGCGGCAATAACCACCAGCCCGGCCCACAGTGCGTTGTTTTCCAGCCAGATCATGGTATTGGAGATCGCGCTCCCCTCGGATTCCGCGCTGCCCTCCCCCGGCAATGGGGTCAGGGCCTGGGGGGCCACTTCGGCAATGGAGCTGCCGCCGGCATCCTCCACGGTCACCTGGCGCGGCGTTTCGTCCCAGGTAGCGGCGCTTTCCTGCAAATCCTCCTCTTTGGTGGTGTCCGCAGCGGCGGTGTCGTGCTCCGCAATTACCAGGTAGCGCTGGCTGTTGCGGGTGTAGGGGTGGCAGGTGGAAAGGGTCAGCAGGTCCCGCCCCGGCTGGATCAGCACAGCGTTGATATCGCTGGGGTCAATAATTTTCAGCTCGCTCACGCGGTAAATCAGCGTTTCCCACGGGGTGGTCAGCTGGATCTTGTCCCCCACCTGGATCTGCTGCACGTTGCGCAGCATTTCCGCGCCATAATAGCCGCGGTGGGCGGCAATCACGGTGTTGGTGTTTTCGCCGCCCAGCGGCATCGAGGTCTGGCCCAGCAGCGCCGCGCCTTTGGCCAGGTTTTCGCGGCTGGCGCCCAGGTAAACGGGCAGCTCCAGGTTCAGGCGCGGGATCCACAGCACACCCAGCACATCATCGTCATAGCCATAGGCAGCAAGGTCCAGCGGGGCTTCCTCATAGGCGAACGGGTCGGTCAGGCCGCTTTGGCCCCCAGCGTAAATTTCCGCGTTATAGTCCTGCATCGCGGCGTACAGTTCAGGGTAGGCGCGTTCCGGCTCCTGGGGTTCGCCTGTGGTTTCCTCCGCCGCGGGGGCGGTGGGCTGGGCTTCGGCGCGGGCCGCAAACTGCGCTGCGGTTTTGGCGTTGCGGGTGCTGGTCCACCACTGGGCAGCGGTGGGCTGTATCAACAGCGCCAGCCCCAGCAAAATGGCCAGCCAGGCCAGAATTTTAGCAATCAGCCGTCCCATTTAGTCATCCTCCTCGCGCTTTTTGCAGCGGTGCAGCAGCAAAAGCAGTAGCAGCGCTTCGCCGCCGATCACAATGCTGCCCGTTACCGCGATCCACGGCCAGGCATCCACCACGCGCTTGACCACCGTTCCGGTGCGCAGCGCCTGATACTGCACGGCCTGCGGGGTGTTGGTTTCTTCCTCTCCATTATAAGGGATGCGGGTGCCGCGCACAAGCATGCGGTGGGTGTTGATGGCATACGGCGTGCAGGTAACAAGGGTGCAGTAATCCCGCCCCGCGGTGATTTCCAGATCCTCGGTGTGCTCCGGTTCCACCACTTTGATTTGATCCACCTGGTACGCCAGCGTTTCATCCAGAATATGCAGGTAGAAACAGTCGCCCTCTTCCAGCTTGTCCAGGTCGGTGAATAGCACGGCTTCGGGCAGGCCGCGGTGGCCGGTCAGCACGCTGTGGGTGCTTTCGCCGCCAAGGGGGTAGCTGGAGCCTTCCAGATGGCCAACGCCCTTTTGCAGCACATCATCGCTGGTGCCTTCGTAAATAGGCAGGTTGACGTCAATTTTCGGGATGGTGATATACCCCAGGCTTTCACCCACATCCACAAGGTCCACATAGCTGGTGCCGGTATTCTCCGCTTCGCCTGCGGCATCGCGCTCCACGGCGCTGTCCAGCTGCTGGTTATAGCGGCGGGCGGCCTCCTTGGCGGCGTCCAGTTTTTCGGTATCCATGCTTTTTACGGTATCATCGTAATTTTGGATCGCTTCGCTGGCGTGGCGCTGCGCCACCGCGTTGCTGATAACCGGGTACGATGCCACCCCAATGCCGGACAGGATCATCAAGGCCGCAAAGCCGACTTTTAGTTTTGTTGTGGTATCCATAGCGTCACCGCGAACCTTTCCGTGAGAGGGTTGAAGTTGGGAGCTGATGCAATTAGAAATTAGAAATTAGGAATTGGAAGTAGGCAAAAGAATAAATAATAAAGAATAATGAATAATTGTGGTGGACCGCGGCGCATTGCGCCGCTCAGGAGATATTGGGTTGGGGGTGGTTTTTAGGGTAGTGAATAACAATAAAATAATCTGTAGGGCCTTACGGCGTTGCACACCACAAAATTGTAATAAACCTCGCCCTGCATGTAGGGGGCGGCGTCCCCGACGCCCCGTTTGACGGGCCTAATAATTGCCGCCCATCCACCCCGCGCCGCAAACATTGCAAATCATTTGTAGGGGCCGATGCTCGCCATCGGCCCGTTGACGGGCCTTGCCCTATTTATTTTTAGGGCAATACCGCATAATTCTAAGTGCCGATACGGCGAGCGAGGTACGGCAGATGCTAAGCCAAAAGCGCAGATAATACTGGATGTCTTATCGAGCATTTTGGCAACGCAGATGCCGTGCCGCAGCCGCCGGAGCGGTGCTTAAGCCGTCAGGCGGGAATTGTGCGGTGTTGCCTTAGGCTCTGCACGGGGAACCACCCCTCAGTCACCTTCGGTGACAGCGCAAACAGCGCCCCGTCCCCTCTGTCGCTTCGCGACATCTCCCCGCCCCGCGGGGAGTCACCCCTCAAGGGGCGCCAATATCTCACCTTATGTTTGCGGTGGCTCCCCTAGAGGGGAGCTGTCACCGAAGGTGACTGAGGGGTGGTTCCTCGCCGCAAACCTGACGCCCATGGGGTGGTTCCCCACGCAGGGCCTAAAAATCAACCGAACAACGGCCATGTACACCCAAAAAAATTTATTCCCCAATAACCCACCATAGGGGGAGGGCCAAATCCGGCTCTCCCCCTGTGTATGATGGATTATCCCTCTATACCCTATTGGTGAATTGTAACATTGTTTTGCCTTGCGGCGGGCGCATCAGGCGCGGTTCTTCTTTTTCAGGCTCAGCAGCACGCCAACACCGGCCACAACCAGCAGCACGCCAATGCCGCTGAACAGCAGGGTGCCGAAACCACCGGTGGTGGGCAGGTCAAAGCCCTTGCGGTTGATGATGGTAATTAGTGCATACGTATATTCGTTCGTGCCATTCTTGAAAGTAGTGGTCTTTGCGTCACGCTTAATCAATTTGCCATCGCTAGAAAATTTATTGCTAACTGTCCAACTAGTAGTATAATCCACAGTCAAATTGGCATCAACAGGGCCAGAAAGCAAGTTATAGCCCTTATTCGTCATGGTTTCTACCAATTTGTACTCACCATCGGGCAAACCACTGACAGTTGCACGGCCAGCTTCATCACCCTCGCCCGTAGTTGTAAGAGTATCTACCTTAAACCACTTCGGCTCAGTTTCAGCTTCTGTTTCATTCAAGCCCAGTGCCTTGGCATCTGCCGCAGTCAGGAACCTGCATTCTTTTACACCAAAGATAACAGTATCGGTCGTATTCTCTTTCAGTTTGTCAGTGTTTGCATCGTACTTCTTATAAAGGTCAAACGTTACACCATTCAGCAGTTTTTCAGTATTTCCATCCTGACCCTTTTTCAGGATACCAGTTTTGAAGGTATAAACAACAGCCTTATCATGGATTTCGTAGGGAGTATCATCCTCGCCATCCTTAATATCCGTCTTACGGGAGTAATCAAGGTGAGCTTCGTTCACATTGCCATCAGTGGTAGTGTCTGCGCCCGGCTGTAAAGTTGCAGTGTAAGAAATCGTGATGGTCTTACCGGCAGCTGCATTCAGTTTATCCTGGCTCGTTCCTACTTTAAAATCAATCGTAATTTCAGAATTATTGCCATTAGAGGTATTTGTCAACGTGTAATCAGTATTCGCAGCAAAGGTTACATCTTGACCTTCTGTATCTTTACTGCTAATGGTAACACTGTCAAGGTTATGCATAAGCTGATCTTTGTTCATTGTATCAACAACTTTAAAGGTTTTCAGCTTTGCTACATTTTCAGGAACATAGATGGTCAGAGTATATTCAACGGTATCACCAACAGCATAGTCGGTATCATTGCCTGCGTCACTACCCTTGGTAATATCACGCTGTTTCACATCTTTCTCCAAATCCGGCTTATGGTTATAAACCGTCATGGTATTGTCATTGTTAATTACAAAATCGCTGTTCGGGGTGGCTCCATCCGGCGTTACAAGCTTACCTTGATCATTAATTTCAAACTCATATGCCACATTGTTGTTGATAATATAGCCGCTTTCTTTGCCTTCTGTATAGCCAATTTCCACAAAACGGTATTTACCCTTGAGCAAATTCTCAACTGTAATTTCGCCATCCTTGTTTGTTGTAAACTCGCATGTGTTATTTACAGTATAATCATCGTATTTATCCGTGCTCGCCGAGTTCTTATTGTAGCGCTGCAACTTAAAGATAACATTCGGCAAATTTTCGATTTCATTTTCTTTACCGTCTGTCTTACCTTTCTTTACCAGCGTAATGTCACCTTTCGCGGAGCTGTTCTTCGGGTAAACAACAACATCATAGAGCCATTCCTTAAGCTGGTTTCCCGTTGCTTGCTCACCAACCTGAACTCTCGTCATAGGAATAGAAACAAGGAACGGATCCACGGGCTTTACAACGGAATCCGGCGTTGTTGTTTCGATAACCAGGTACATACCAACGTCCAGGTCTGCAAACTGAACAAAACCTTTATCATTCGTTTTTCTTTCCGTATTGCCTTCTGCATCTTTAACAGCTTTGTCAGCGATACCTTCGTTCAAATTTGCTACAGTTTTATTGTCAGGAGACTTAAAAAAGCTATCCGCTGTAACAGCAGCATCATCACTAGCAGCTTCATAATATGCTACCAGCTCATCTGCCGTTTTAACCTGATAAATAGTAAAACCTGCATCTTTAAGCGGCGTAGCCCCATTCGGCACAGTCTGCTGCTCACCAGTTCCAGCTACAGAACCTGTCAATTCTGTGCTATGGAGATACTTATAAATGGTAATCGAGCCTTTTTTTGTTTTATCAATCGTACTTACGCTGGTTTTGATTTCAGGTGTTTGGGCATTGCCTTCGCCCTCGGCTGCCATTGCTGGCATAGCACACAGGCTGAGGGCCAGGGCGGCGCTCAACAGGCCTGTGAGAAAACGTTTTGCTTTTTTCATTTCAGTACCTCTTCTCTTAAAAAAATCATCATCGGATGGGCGGCGGGGCCGCCCGGCTTAAGGGTTCTGCATCAGCACGGCGTGCAGTGCGGGGCGCTGCAGCGGGGAAACGCTGCCGCGCCGCCCGCACTGTGCCGTGAAGAAAAAAGGAGGAAAAACTGGGCCGCTTGCCCACTTGGCTTAAGGCTGCGCCCTGCCGTAAACGGGCGCGCACTAGCGGGCTGTACCCTGGGGGTTGCTGGGTTTCCGGGGGATGGTTAATGTCGCCGGCCCCCTTTCCTGTTGTAGCGGAATGTGAATATCAACACCCCTGCCACCGCCAGCGGCATGCCGATCAGCAGCCACAGGCTTGGCGCGTCTGCACCCGTGTGGGGCAGCTCAGGCGTTTTACGGTTCAGAACGGTAAGGGTCATGGTGTAGGTGTTATTGGCGCCCGGCTTAAACTTGTCTTTGTCCTCAATTGCCAGTCCATCAATATAACACTTGCCCTCTTGGGTAAATTTGATCTCAATTGGCTTTGCCAACAGGTTGTACCCCGGATGTGCCTTGGTTTCCGTCAGGCGGTATGTACCGGGTTCCAGATTTGTGAACATATTGGTGATTTTGCCGTCCGCCCCGGTTATACCGGTCAAATAATTTTTGTTTTCGTTGCTACTGAATTTATAGGTAGTATCTACCTGCGGTTCTCCTCCGGTTGTTTCGGCTTTCAGCTTTTCCAGCTTGAACTCAACACCATCTAGTAGGTTTTTCTCGTTATTGGCGTCCTGCTTGATGATATCCAGTACAAACTTCGGGTTCTGCAGCGTGTTGGTCAGCTCAATCTTGCCGCTGCCGCCGGTGATGGTTCCATCGGGGGTTACTGTGGCTGTATTGCCTGTTGAGCTGCCCGCGCTGTTCGTTTCGCTGCTCGTTTCGCTTTTTGCTTCCGCTTTAGCCGTTACAACATACGTATTGCCTTTAATCGTAATGGTTCCGTTTGCCGGGGCAAATTTGCTATTTTCCCCGGTACCTGTCACCGTACCTTCCACAATGCGGTATTCATAATTGATGTGCTTATTATCCGTATTGATTTGGTACTGATCCAAACCGCTAAAGGTAAACTGCCAGACGTTTTCACCGCGCTTAATGGTAACATAGTCCAGCGTGTTGTCAGCCGGGTATTTTACCGGTTTCCAATCTTTATCATTTGTGCTGCCTTCCAGGCGGCGCTGGAGCTGGATGTAAATCGCTTCCGGCTGGTTCTTAAGTTCCTTATCGTCTGCATCTCTCCAGAGCTTGTCGAACTCAATGTTGATCAGTGTGCGCCGGGTGTTGGTAAAGATTGCGGTAACTTCCGGATTGTTCGGGTCGGCGCTCTCCACAATCTTGCCTTCCACCATGGTGTTGTTGTTGAACACATGGGCGGAATGGCAATCAGTCGGAACGGTTACGCTTTGCAGTCTGGCACCATCGTTGTTTTCGACTTCCTCGATGGTATAGCGGGTGCCAACGGGGATGCCGGTGATGGTTCCGGTGTTATCGGCATTTTCGCCCATTTTGATCTCAACATACTTTATGATGTCCCCATCTTCCAGACCCTCACCGCCAACATTATCAAAGGTAACTTTGAACTTGTAGGTTCCGGTCAAGGTTTCGCCATCTGCGGGCTTCTTTTGGATTTTCAGCCCGCCGGTTTTGACCTTGTTGACGTATTTTACCTTTAGCTTTGTCAGCGTGGAGCTTTTTTCGTCCGGATCCTTATAGGAGCGAAAGACGATGGTGTTGGTGTCGGGCTTCGCGTTCTCCTTGTAGCCCTCATTCTTCACATTTTCATCAGGGACATAAACTTCCGTTCGGCCATCATCGGGGCCTTTGGGGGGATCATTCTGCCCATCTAGCGACTTGTTCGTGTTGGCAACTTCCACGGACGTTACCTCGCCACCGCCCTTCATCGACTTAACCACCTGCCTGTTCTCGTACACCGTCCATGTGGTGTCGTACAGTTTTTCGTTCAGTTCCTCTTTGAGCGAAATGTAGCTGCCGCGGCGGAACTGGTCGCTGAAGGTAACGATTTCTCCATCTTCCAGAACAAAGCGTCCGTCGCCTTCCACCAACTGGGTGTCGTTGTCCATGTTGGAGGTGTACTGTGCGTTTTCGGCGTTTTGCAGCTTACCGCTTTCGGCGGAGCCGTAATCCGGGATGTCCTTCTGATCGGTTGTAAAGCCGGACATCGTACGTGGCTTCGCTTTGGGAATGAAGGTAAAGTTCCTGAAATAGATGTTGCGGCTATAGTTATCGCCCACGCGGATGGTTGTAACGTTGCCGCTAAATTTGCCGTTCGAACCGCCCTGCTCTTTCATCTTGTTCAGGTCCAGCTTTACGGTGACCCATTGGTCTGTCTTCAGTTCGACCGAGCCATACGTTGCGCCGTTAATGCCTGATGTGCCAAGGCTGCCTTTTTGGCCGGGGTTAGGTGTTTGATTATCCAGCAGTTCCAGATACAGGTTGTTGAGGGAAAGGTCACCACCATCACTGTGGTCAACGTAAACCTCGAACGTAAGGAAGCGCTCGTTTTCGATATTGATGGGGGCTTCCAGCGTCAGGATGCCATAACGGTTCTTACGCCATTTACTGACGGGTTCCGTATCCATATAGCGTGCGTACCAGTGAAGGACCTGTTTGGTATCCGCCTCGGAATCTGGCAGGGGGTTTTTATCCAACTTGAAAATGTAGGCATCGTTTTTTGGGGTTGCGGGTTCAATCTTGCTTGCCTCCAAATTCACCACTTGGGACTGAGTACCGTTTGTATCCGGGCCATCGGCCAATTTTGTTCCATAATGGGTTGCCTGGTTCTGGATGGTGAAGTTGAAGATTTTCTGGTTTGTAAAGCATTTTTGGAAGTCCGGGTCAACCTTGCTCAGATCGACCTCTTTTTGAACCTGCAGCTCGTTATTATCCGGGAAGTTGAACGCCACCGCCATGTTGGACTCCCACATACCGCGTTCCATATAGTACATGGTAAGGGTGTGCTTTTTGCCTTTGTCGAGGTCATCAAGAGTAGTGTCTTGCGCGCAGAAATTGATGTCCTCGCCATTATATTTTACGGTCTTGACAATTTTTCCATCTTGATCACTACCTGACGTTCCGCCTGTTTTGACCTTACTGACATAGGCTGTTACACTATTTTTGTTTTTATCTTTCTTGCTCTCGCCAAATTCCAGCAGGCCGGAAACCTTACCATGGGCGCCGCCAACGTCAAGCGCCAGCTTGCCATCAATGAATACCCAAACGTCATCGTCACCGGAGAAGAAGAACTTGATGTTGGTTTTTTCCTTTTTTCCATCTTCACCCGTCTTATTGGTTTCTACCATACCGTCATCCGTCAGGGTAAAATCCATCTGCAGCTTGGTGCCAAAGCCGTAATTGTAGGTAGAAGCCCGGCCCGCAGTTGCGGTTTCGTTGAACGGGAAGTAGCCATAGGAACTTACAGGCTCGGTCTTGCCTTCTTTGGTTATCGTTTTTTGTGCGGAGGTAGAATCAAGATTGCGTGACTTTTCCCGCTCGTCTGTGCTTGATTTCAGGAAATATTGCTCTGTGTTGGCATCCTGTTTCAGGTACAGGGTCGTATCCTGGCTGTCAAAGTACCAGTAATCAACGCCCGTATCGTCATCAAAAATCTGTTTCTTGGTAAAGGGGAACGCAACATTATTGTACACATCGCCAAGCTTTGCATTTTTGCTGTTGGTGCCGCTCAGGAACTCTTTGTTGAAGTGCGGTTCTACTACTTTTGTATCCTTCAGTGTATCCTTCAGCAGCGGCTCACCTGTTGCATCACTTGTGGAGGTATGATCTTCGACCAGGCCTTGGTAGGCATAGTCATAACGTGTACCATTTCCATCTTCATTGATTGTGGAGTTATTGATTGCCATGAAGCGATTTTTTTTATCGAAGTCGCTATTAAACCCCCAAAGATTCAATGCAGCACTAATCTCCTCAAACTTAATTCCCCAGTTTGAATAAGTAGGTTGGAAATGACCGGTATAAATCGGATATTGCGCATTGCAGTTCCTGTAATAATCACTTAATGCGCTGTCAAATTGGCGGAACACGACCCAGCTTCTTTGACTTGCAAAGCCGCCTTTTTCTCCCGGTGTATAATATGTACTATTATACTTATCTCTATTATTCCCATTTAGTTCATAGTCTGTATAATAGTCATACAGCGTACTGGTAACATATTTTGTCTTTGCTTCTTCCGTAAAATTATCGGATGCAATATCTACTACTTTAGTGCCAGTATTTTTCCACGTTTCGGCACGCGAGGTATCTTTTGGAGCCCAGTAGCCGCCACGCTGGCCATTGCTATATACTGCATCGTCATTCGTATCCGCATAGAAGCACTGTTCCGTTTTCTGATAGTCTGAAGGGATGGTTTCCCAACCTGTACTGTTGCCGCAGGTTGCAAGGCTACTATTGTCACTCAACGGATACGAAGCGAATACGATTTGGGTATAGCCATCCGGCACATCTGCTACATAGTAATCTGTGCCCTCAATCCGGCTCATTGTGCCGTATTTGCTTTCTTGGCCATCTCCTTTTAAGCCGTAGTAAACCATACTTTGATTGGCTTTGGGGATTGAATAGTCGCCGGTATCTCCCGTCAATGCCATCTTTGAGAAAGTAGCATCGTAATAGATACGGAAAGAGTTTTCTATACCCCATCTTACGTTGTCTGCGTCAGTATAGATAAAGCAGTTACTTGTTTCACTGTATATAAAGGATTCTTTATCATTACCACTAACAGATTCGTTATAGAAGTTATAGTATTTGCTTTTGCCGCCCTCATTCCATGTAAACTGAACATAAGAGCATGCCACGTTTGGGATGGTAAAAGTAACGAATTTTCCCTTAGGAACAGGTTTAGCTTCTGAGCCATCATCAACCGGTTTTAAGTTTCCATTTTCATCAGGGATATAGAAATTTGCCTTTACGTTCGTTAAATCAGCTGTACTGCGGTTTTCGAACTTGATGAGTTTGCCTGCATAGTATGTATGCTCCTTCAGGACGGGATTGTCTGTCCATTCACCATTATTAGTAGTTGGATCATACATTTTGTTGTTGAATTCGCTTATAGGACCCAGGTTATTATTTAGCTTAATCTCTCCTTTCCAATCAGAACCCTCGTATAACTGGAACTGTATTTCTAGAAATTTTTTTCCTTGTATATCTTTACAATTCTTAACGGCATAAATCTTATGTCCATTTGTTTCCCATCCAGTCGGCTCCATTGTATGCGTATGCCACCACGCACCATCATTAGAATTGCCCGGGGTTTCATCAGTTTTTACATTAAACCTAATTTCATGGGAAGCTGAAACGGTCTGCCCATTAATCGTATTCGGAACGACAAAGTAAACCGTGAATCCTTCTGCCGCTTCCTGCTCACTAGCTGCCTGCACGTTATCCACGCTTTCTGCGGCGTACATCTTCTGCGGCTGTTCGGTCGGTTCCGGGGTGGCGGTGGGGGTCACGGTCGGCACAGGGGTGGCCGTTGCGGTGGCTGCCGGTTCCGGGGTCGGGGTGGGTTCTGCCGTGGGCTCCGGCGTTTCGGTCGGGGCGGGCTGCTCCGGCTCGGCGCTTTGTTCCGGTTCCGGGGTGGCGGCGTTCTGCTCCGGCGGAGTGGTATCCTCCCCGGAGGCCGTTCCCTGCTCATCCTCCAGCAGCTCTACTTCGTCAGGTGCGTCGGGCAGAAGATCCACCTCGGCGTATACAGGCAGGGCCATTGCCATAACCAGGCAAGCGGTGACAAGCAGCGCTGTCAGCCGGCGCGCCCAACCTGTTGTGTTTTTCCCTGTTCTATTCAATCTGCTCACTCGCCTTTCGCGCTGGCTTGATGAAAGCACATTGTTCCACAGGGGATCCCTGTGAAACAGTAAAAGAAGCCAGCTTCTTTTACTTGCGCAACCGTTGCCATGTTGTTTTCAAAAAAATACCGCATCGGGTCTTCTCATTGCGCATTTACTTTTTATTTTCTTAATATAGCACCTTTACACCAGAAAGACAATACAAACCACGCAAATTCCTGTTTTTCAGCACTTTTACTGATTGCGTTTTTCCTCCAATTATACAATGTATTCAAAGCCTTTGTATAATTTATTCCTGATTTTCTTTTTGGCAGCGGTCCCTTTTATATACTTTGACCGCGCGTTTATGATTCTCTGCGCACATAGAGCGCAACTTTGCAGCAAAATTCGCCTTTTTTGCTACATTTCCCTGTTTTTGCGCAATTATTTGTTTCGCATGCGCCTGTTTGCGGCGGGGCCTGGCGGCTGGGTGGGCGCCTTGTGGGAGGGATGGCAGGTTTGCGGCGCACGGTTCCCGTTTTTTTGCGGCGCGATGGGTACACCGCGCCCCTGCAAACGGTTTGCGGTGTTTGCGGCGGCGGGTGTGTGTTTGGTGGATTGCACGCCCGCCAACGGGACGCCGTTCTCCCTTTACAACGGGGTGTGGGTTTGCTGCAGATATGCCATTCGCTTTTTTGTCCCCCCTGCCCCGCCCCTGATTCCCGGTTCCCCTTGCCGATTTCTATTTGCGCCAGCTCCTGAGGTGCATCTGAGAGCAACGAAAATAGCGGATCTTTCGCAAGCACAAAATCCGGCTGCGTTTGCTGAAACAGACGAGCTTTTTGACGTTTCAGACAGGACTAAGGTGTATCTGAAAAGTCGAAAATTTAGTCTATTTCTACAAACACAGCGGGATTTT